>ERZ779888.133-NODE-133-length-94785-cov-9.214240_pt1 | contig 94785 bp, 124 predicted proteins | sample MGYA00511245_ERZ779888 | MGnify/ENA primary metagenome ERZ779888 (study PRJEB29588, sample SAMEA2155255) | human gut metagenome | biome: human gut; feature: human-associated habitat; material: faeces | place: Denmark | collected 2008/2010 ...
ATATATAATATAATAAGAGAGTTAGCGGCCCTTCATTATTGCGGCCGCCATTAAAGGAGCAATATGAATATTTACATTATTAACGGCAGTGCGACTAGCGGCAAGTCCACTTTTTGTAAACAAGTATGCCGATTAATTTATCCATATGGAGAAGAATTGTCTACTGTTGATTTAGTAAAAAAGCTAGCGCAAGAAGCTGGTTGGGATGGCAAGAAAACACCAGAAGCGCGACGCGGCCTTTCAAACTTGAAAGATGTGCTGACAGTTTGGCTAGACGCGCCAGTCAACGATATTAAAAAATCCATCAATAATAAAGTTTGTTGGTTTGATTCTTATGGAATGGATATTGAAAAATTGACTTTCTTTATTAACGTTAGGGAGCCAGATGAAATCCGACGGCTTTGTAAAGAATTTAATGCCAAATCAATTCGTGTAATTAGAGATGTGGCAGATAACGCTTGGGCTTCTAATCATGCTGACGCAGATGTCAAATTTTATGACTATGATATTTACATTGACAATAATGAAGGGCTAGAACAGTTAGCAATGACTGCCTTGGATTTTGTAAAAAAAGAAAATTTACCATTAAGAAAAGGCACTTTTAAATTTGACGAAAATTGGAATTTCAAGTATAATAATATTATAGAAAAATAAAGGAGAAATTAAATGCTCGGTTACATTGATGGCTTTGACTTTAAAGAAATGGAACCTCAACGTTATTGGGCGCCGCCGCAGAGTTGGCCTGATGAAAAGAAGAAGACTACAACAAAAATGAGGGTCTTTAGCGGGGAATTTTGGGGAGCTGAAAAGAAAGACGGCTATTTCATGAAATTCGTAAAGGACGACGAAGGAAACATGATGCTGCTTAGCCGTTCGCGCAATGTAAAGGGGGAATTTCCGAATAAGATTGAGTGGGTGCCTCATCTCCAACCCTTTTTTGATAGAGTTCCAAACGGGACTTGCTTCCTTTGCGAAATTTATTTGCCTGACAAACCCGGTTCTTCTAATATAACGACTTTACTTGGATGCTTAAGGGACAAAGCAATTCAACGGCAGCAATCAACAGGCAGTTTTCTTCATCTTTATGTTTTTGATGTGTTGGCATATAATGGAGAGAGCTGGATGGCGCGATGTGCAAAAGATAGATTTGATTCTCTGCCATCTTTGGGAGAACTTTATGAAGATAAATTCTGTCATTTCGCTGTATACTATAATGGCGGTGAACTTTGGAACAAAATTCAATCCTATTTAGCTGCTGGTCTTGAAGGTGTTGTCATTACCCGTGATGGTGCGCTGTATCAACCGGGTAAACGGCCTTCTAAGGATTGTCAAAAGGTAAAGAAAGAAGTGCGGCAAACTATTGATCTCGTTGTATTGGGGGCTAGTTCGCCTACAAAAGTTTATACTGGTAAATCAATGGAAACCTGGCCGTATTGGCAAAATACAAAAACTGGGGAAATGCTTCCCGTTGCTTCTCATTGGCGCGAATGGTATGATGGCGCACCGATTGAGCCAATTACTAAACCCTATTATAACAAATGGGCTGGTAGTTTAGTCCTTGGCGCCAAACGCAATGGGATAATGATTCCAGTTGGCAATTTGTCTGGACTGACAGAGGAAGTTCTTAAAAATTGGCGAGATTATGTTGGTAAAATAGTAGAGGTTGGCGCAATGGAAGTCCTAAAAAATGAAGATGGAAGTTTTTCAGGACTGCGCCATCCTAAATTTATCTGTTGGCGCGAGGATAAAAATGAAGAAACAGCAACAACATGGGAGGAACTGAGCGGCAATGTCTAATGAAATGAAAGACTGGATGCGTGATCGCGACGAAGAAGAACAGCTCAACAATGAATTTTGCAAGCTCCATCCATGGGCGATAGCCAGAAACTGGCGAGGTGAACCTATTTATGGTTCTAATATGATGGATAACTTTATGCCTGGTTGGCGCAAAGCATTTGAAGATTCCTTTGTAAAGGAAATGGACATTGCCTATAATGCTCTGCCAGACAATGAAAAGGAAGATTTTTATTTTCTTCAAGTTAAAGAAAAATATGGCAGACTTACCATCTATCCAACTTATTATAGTAGTGAAATTGACGCAGTTCTTTCCAAATACGAAGATTTGAGTACCAGAACTTGTTGTAACTGCGGTGTGCCGACTGAGTTCCATACAAAGGGATGGGTGCTGCCTCTTTGTCAAAAGTGCGCCGATAAACGAGGTTTGAAAGTTGAATCCGATATCTCGCTATGAGGCTAAGGTCATAACAATTTTACAAAAGGCTGGAATTGCATTTGAAAAGGAGAAACGCTTTTCTGACCTTCATTATGGTCATTATCGGTTTGACTTTTATTTACCTCTTTATAATTGTTGCATTGAAGTGAATGGTGAACAGCATTACCAATTCACAAAACGTTTCTATCGTTATCAACAAGATTTTTGGAAGGCGCAATGGCGCGATCGTCAAAAAATTTCATATTGCTTGGCGCGTGGGATGGATCTTTATTGTATTCCATTTTGGGACATAGACAAAATTTCCAATATTGGAGAGTTATTAAATCCAATTTATATCGCTCATTCAAAATTTCATAATGATGAAGCGTGGAGAAGGTATAGGAAATCTTAATATAGAATACTTCTAACTGTAGGGAAATTCTTGTTTGGAGGTTCCGTAAATGGAATATGTTCGGGATATTGCCTCTATTGTTAGTTTGGGAGTAGCACTATTCACGCTATTTGGCCTATTAACAACACGCGGTCACGACTTTTTTATTAAAGTTTATAAAAAGTGTCATGCCGCCATTTTAGAGACTGATTAGCAGCAAGATGACCAAATTAAATATTTGGTTGGAATGGTAATGAATTTAGCCGAACGTTCAGATATTAATGAAGCCATTGCACGGCAAGATTTAAGAGACAAACTTAAAACAATTTATTACCGTTACTGTGATAAAAAAATCATTCCTCTATATGAAAGAAAAACCGCCGATTCAACTTATGAAATTTATAGTAAAAAGTTGCACGGAAATAGTTATGCAAAACTAATCTATGATGAAATAGTGAGTTGGGATATTGACCCTACGGGGCACGTTCCAGAAGATGATGAAGATGAAGATGGAGAGAAAGTTTGACTTTCTCTCCTTTTTATGTTATAATAAAAATAGAAAAATGGAGGAAGGAGCTAATGGAGATTGTTTTAATAGTTTTAGCTATTTTGGTTGCGGCAGGTAGCTTTTTTTATGTTTACAAACAAAACAAGGCGTATCGCGCAAAGTGGGAAGAACTTGATGCAGCAAGTGAGAAACTTACCCAGCAGTCTGAAATAGTTAAACAAAAGAATGAGGAACTTGAAGAACGACTGGCGGCAACCAAAGAATTAGATGTTCTTTAGGATGAGCTGCGAGTTGCAAAGCAAAACCGCGATACGATCAATGCAGATATTCTAAAAAGAAAAGAAGTTGAAGAACAAAAGGATTTTTATCGTGTTCAGCTTTCTGATTCTGACCATAATGATATTCAAGTTTTGAACGAGGTGCGGTCTAGCCTGCGCAAGCCTGAAATTTTAAATAAATTTATCTATGACAATTATGTGGCGCGCCCTGCAAAAGAAATGGTAAAAAGAGTGTTGCAAAACAGGAAAATTTGCGGCATTTACAAGATCACTTACATACCAACTGGAGAAGTTTATATCGGACGTTCTGTAGACGTTGGCGTTAGATGGATGATGCACTTGAAAACAGCCTGTGGGCTTGAAGCTGCGGCAGATTCAATGTTTCATAGAGCGTTGGCGCGCTATGGAGTGGATAAATTTACATGGGAACTATTAGAAGAATGTAGTAAGGATGAAATAAATGCCAAAGAAAAATACTATATCCAATTCTTTGATACGACTAGATTCGGTTTCAACCAGCGAATTGGTTAAAAAGAAAGATTTTGAATTAACTTCAGCGCAAAAGCTCATTATTAATGCACCAGAAGCAAAAATTGTAATAGAAGCATCTGCCGCGGCTTTGAAAACTACAACTTTAACAGAACGAGTACGCTATTTATTGAAAAAAGGTCACGACCCTTCTAAAATTGCCGTTATTACATTTACCAGAATGGCGGCTTCTGAACTTGTAACACGGTTAGGAGACGATAATTCTGCCGAAATGTTTGTTGGAACTATCCATTCATTGGCAGGCCATTTTCTTTCAAAAAATGGACATGGCGATTTACTTCCTAAAATTTGTGAAAATGTTGAATTTGATAAACTGTTTGAGCTTTGTGAAGAATTTAACTTAGATATTTCAAAAGAATTTGACACGGTTTTCCTAGATGAAGCACAAGACAGCCCCGCTAATCAACTTCACTTTATTTTTGATATGATGCGGCCAGCGAATTTTTGTATTGCTTTTGATGAAAAGCAAACAATTTTTTCTTTCAATGGAGCGAACCCCCAACTTTTGCGGGCTTATTTAGATAGGGAAGAGGCAACATTCTATCCTCTAAAAGAGAATTTTCGCTGCGGTAGTAGAATTTTGGATTTTGCACGAACCATAATCCGGCGCGATGGTTATATAGATGATTCAATTGCGGCGAGAGGTGTTGATGGGAAAGTAATTATTTGCGATTGGATGCCTCATCTATTAGAAGACTATGTAAAAAAAGACGGATGCTTTGGAGATTGGGCTATTCTTACCCGAACGAATAACGATTTGGCGCAAATGGCTAATCTTCTAAATCACGTTGAAATTCCTTACATTACATTTAAACAAAGTGAAATCACTCGCTCTGAATTAATTGGCGCAATGAAAACTAACCGAGTGAAGCTTCTTACAATTCATTCGTCTAAAGGTTTAACTTTTAATAAGGTTCTCGTTTATAATCCTGTTTGGTTTGGAGACGACGCTGTTCGTATTAATTATGTAGCAGCAACTCGTGCGAGAGATTTGCTTTTATGGTGCAATAGCGCACCCAAAAGAAAAAAGAACCAAAATTTTAGAGGAAAATATACATCATGGGAGTAATGACTGTTTTTATTTGCTGCGTGCTTTTGTTAGGCATGGTAATTGGGAAATTAGCCAATGATGATAATCATCATTACAGATATTAAAAAAAAGACTACACGATTTGTGTAGTCTTTTCATTTTATGCTTTTACAACTTTAAATACAGAGGGCTAAATTTCAATTACTTTATAGCCAGGTGCAACAAAGGAGCCTTTCATTGCATCATCACCTTCTTCTGGACTCCAACCATAGAAAGTGCCGCCATAAACTTGAATGGACTCCACTGAAGTACCATTCTTGACATTTAGAAGCTCAGTTTGTTTTTCGCCTTCGGCCATTTTATACTCGCCGCCATAGATGCGAACAATAGAATTTTCAGCATAGACACATTCGCCCGCTCCTTCACTACAAAGATAGGTGCCGCCATAAATGTCAATTTTTGCATCATGATAGGCACTAACTGGAATTGTATTTTGACCCTTACCAGAACTTACGATACCATTTCCACGAATTGCCATTTTTGCGCCATTTTGTGCGCAAAGTAACCAATTAGAACATTCCGCAGTAGCTTCAATTTTCTTGCCATTTAGGTCAACTTCTACATTAACTTTCCCATCAGCAGTGATTTCACCGGCTGCCGCAATGTCATTGGCAACGATTAAGTTTTTACCTTCTTTAATTGCGGCGGTTGCGGAAGAAAAATCTTTTGGCTGGGCGGTGCCATTGACTAGGCTATCCAGCATAGACATTAGAACTTGAGGGTTTGTATTTTCAGGAGTTTTTAACACATATGAGAGAATTTGATTTTTAGTCATTTCTGATACCTCCTATCGTAATTCTCCAATTAAAAGTCAAGAAAATTGATTTTCTTTTTGTTTTGTGGTATACTTTATTATATAAATGAAAAGGAGGAATTTATGGAAAAAGTTTATATTAGGAGTGATTGGGAATGACAGATCAAGAAAAACGTGAACAGCTAATTAAGTCTTATGAGGGACAGATTACCTATCTCCATAAACGAATTGAAAGAGATAAGCGCAGAATTGCCACAAATCGGAGAGTAAAACGAGATCCGTCTGATGACATCATTCACAGCGAATGGTTAATTGAGAAATGGCAAGAAAGAATTGATATGTGCCGCAATGGTGTCCCACTGGAAGAATTTGTCGGGAAAAGTTTGCCTAGAAAAGGCGAACCAAAGGTGCGGCGCATTAAGCCTAAGAAGCCCAACAAGAAGAAGAAAAAGAAGGTGAATCAGAAAACCAATGAAGCAAAAGAATTGTCCTAATTGCGGCGCGCCTTATGATTTATGGCGAGTTTGTTGTCCTTATTGTAATACACCCTATTTAGATTTAACTTTCTTTGATTTGGATTCCAAAGATCCTATTTTTCTTCGTTTTAAGGCTAATTTAAATGGGACTTCTGTTGTAATTACTCAAAAAGTAAAAATTGTTCCAGGCACTTCTATTACATTGGGTAGTTCAAGCCAAAATTTCTATGGCGGCATTGGATATCAAAAAATAGGCAACTTAGTTGCAGATCAATCTGTGGATACTGTAATGTCTTTTAAAGGAGTTCCCTTTGAAAATGGAGAGTTAATGAGAATTGAGGTGGTGGATAAATGAATTATAATGCAAATGATATTGTAAGCTTATCACCTGGGCGGGCTTTTCGTCAAAAAATTGGGATGTATTTGTCTGCTGATCGGCAAGAAGCAATCAATCTTGGATTGCGTGAACTAGTTGTAAATGTTCAAGATGAATTTGAAGTTTATAAACCCACCGACCCTCTTCTTAAAATTGAACTTTTTACCGATAGTCGCACAATTAAAGTTAGCGACAATATGCGCGGCATCCCGAGTTCAATTCGTGATGATGGAATTAATTCTCTAACCGCAGCTTTTCTCATTCCCCATTCTGGTGGTAAACATCAAGAAGGAGTTTATGTAAGTTCTGTCGGGTGCAATGGCGAAGGTAATAAGGTCGTTTGTCATACGGCAAAATGGCTAGAAGTAGAAGTCCATCGTGATGGCAATAAATATTTCCAGCGTTTTGAGAGTACAGACGAAGGCGCCGCGCCGCTGTCTGATGTAAAAGTCACTCCGGAAAAAAATCAAAAAACTGGCACCATTATAACTTATTGCCCAGACCCTAAAGTCTACGGTGATATTTTTATTGATGTAGAGCAATTGCGCGCGATGTTAAGAGAAATGTCGTACTTTACAAAGGGCTTGAAAATTGAACTTTTTGTTGATGGCGCGAAAGAATTGTTCTACTCCAAGAATGGATTGGTGGATGGCCTAAATTCTGAATTTGCAGTCGGCAAACCTTTTTCTTATAGTGATAAAATTGACGATTGTGAAGTTGAATTGGCTTTACAGTGGGTCGGGAAAAAGGGCGAAATTAAAGGTTATGCAAATGGGCTTTATATGCCCGATGGAGGCGTTTTTATTAGTGCCTTTAAAACTTCTTTGACAAGAACTTTTAATAGTCTGGCAAAGCAGAAATTTTCTGGCGACCAAATTCGTGATTGTTTGAACGGGTTTGTGTCTGTGAAAGTTCACTCTGGTCAGTTTTCCAACCAGGCGAAGACTGCTCTTGCCAATAAAGAAGCGGGAACCGCTACTTCTTCTGCAATTACGAACTGCCTAAAGGATTTTTACAATAAACGACGAGCAGATTTTGACAAAATTGTTGAAGTTTTGTCTAAGATTACAAAGGCGGAAATGGCGGCTGAGCGGGCGAGACAACAGGTTTTAAATGCAGGAAAGGAAGTTGAAAGAAATCAAAAACGTAAAGTTTTTGCAAGTGATAAATTAAAAGATGCAGAATTTTTAGGTCAAGATTCTATACTCCTAATTTGTGAGGGTGATTCGGCACTTAGCGGAATGTCTCAAGCAAGAGATGTAGAGCGAGTTGGTCTTATGGCAATCAAAGGAAAAATTTTGAATTGTTTAACACATGACGATGATAAAATTTTTCAAAATGAAGAAATCAAATTGCTGTTAAGCGCGATGAATATTAATCCCATGAAATATGACAGTAAAAAGCTTCGGTATGGAAAGCTTGGGATTTGTAGCGATGCTGATTCGGATAGAATTTAACTGTCCATAAATGCTTTACTCTTTATCAAGAGGGTTCTCACATTTATAAAGTGATGGGTAACATATTTTACTTATAAATGTAGGGAGCTAACGGTCAACTAAACCGAAAGGTTAAGGTGGTAAGAGAGCCTAAGTCCTAAATGGATATGGTAATACCGTGGGAATCAGAATTAATCCAAACTCCCTATTATATTAAACAGAAGGTGATAATATGATAGGAATTTATAAAATTACTAAAAAAGAAAATGGTAAAAGTTATATAGGTCAATCTAACAATATTATTCGCCGTTTTCAAGAACATCAATATAAAACAGATATTCCTATTGAAATAGCAATTAAAAAATATGGAATAGACGCTTTTACTTATGAAGTTATTGAAGAATGTAAATTAGAAGAGTTAGATGAAAAAGAAAAATATTGGATAGCTTTTTATAATACTTATAAAGGTTTTGGTTATAATTGTAATTAGGGCGGTGGATGTTCTCAAGGTGAGAATAATGGTCGTACAAAAATGACTGACCAAGAAGTTGCCTATATAAGAGAATGTTATAATTCACATATGCGTCGCCGCGAAGTATATGAGCAATTTAAAGATAAAATTAGTTTTGGTACTTTTGCTCGTATATGGGATGGTTCAACTTGGAAACATATTAAACCAGAAGTTTATACCGAAGAAAATAAAAAGTATTATATGAGAGAAGCCACGAATGGTGGGAAATCTGAAAGATCTTGTTTAACGGATGAAGAAGTTATTCAATGTAGAAATAGATATGTAACTGAAACCGCAAAAGAAATATATAAAGATTATCAAGAAAGATTATCTTATCAAAGTTTCCAACAAATACTTTGGGGAAGAACTTATAGTAATTTACCTATTTATAAAAAGAAACAGGGAATTTGGATTAGTAAATGAAGCCTGTAACGACTATCTCGGGTTAGACTGAGAGTACTGGTACTATTGATAGGTATTGGGGAAAGAGTATTCTCGCTTTAGCGAGTAAAATATAGCCTGGGCCATTGGAAACAATGGAATAACTGGGGTATCATATTGGATTGCTTGTGATGGCAGTCCTTTTGAAGTTCGCGCCTCAATTCATTGAAGAAGGTCGTCTTTGCTGGTTGCGTTCTCCGCTTTTTATCGTTAAACAGGGGAAAAAACATTTATATTATTTTACGGATGACGAATTTAATGAAGCAAAAAAGCGCGGTCTCGTCAAGGGGGAGGTTCATCGTGCGAAAGGGTTAGGCGCTCTCTCACCAGACCAAGCTCATGAATCTATGTTCACACCTGAATTTCAGCATCTAGATGTATTAATGCCAGATGAAAAGAGTTTTTCACTTCTAGCTGACCTTATGGGTGAAGATGTCGGGCCGAGAACAGACTATATTTTTAGTCATGTGGATTTTTCAGAAATCAGAGAATAAAATTTAGGTGAAGAGAAATTTGATTTCTCTTCACTTTTTTGATATAATTTTAATATAAGATATAAAAGGAGCTAGACTAGTGGAAACAAATGGATTTGATAAATTAGAAGAGCTTCAAAAAGAATTTCCTATTGGAATGATTGTAGAATGGCGAGAATCTAGGACTTATACAGCTTTCTTTTATAACGAAGAAGATTTACGACTATATAAAAGACAAGAGGGCGTTGCATCCGTTGAAATTATTGGTGAGAATATGGTAAAAATTACGATTGAAAGACAGCCAGCTACAATTATCAATGGTTATATTTTTGATGGGACAAAATGGTGGCCTGCCTATGAGACATGGGATGGTTGGATAGAATGGAGAGAGAAGACTAATGGATAAAAACATGACAAATATCATCAATCAGTCCTTTACTCAATACGCTGGGGCTGTTCTTCAATCTCGTGCGCTTGTTGATGTTCGTGATTGCATGAAACCAAGTGCAAGACAAATTTTTTATTCAATGTGGCGAAATAAATATATTCATAGTAAGCCTTATGAAAAGACAAACGCTCCGATGGGTGATGCAATGAAGGAATTTTATATTCACGGTGATGCATCTTGTGTTGGTATAATGATGCGCGCAGCGCAGAATTTCGCAATGCGAGTTCCCATATGTGAAGTAGAAGGTAACTGTGGAACATTAATTAATTCTGGCAATTGGGCGAGCGAAAGATATACGTCCACGCGATTAGCAGAAATTGCTAATTATCTTTTTGCTGATATTGAAAAGGAAACAATTGATGACTGGCGCGATAATTACGCTGATAATTTACAGTATCCCGCAGTGCTCCCAAGTAAGGGATATTATAATCTTGTAAATGGCAGTGCTGGGATTGCTATAGGTATGAGTGCAAGTCTTCCTTCTTTTAATTTGCGAGAAATGAATGAGATGCTTATTCGTCTTTTGAATAATCCAGATCTTCCCGCAGAGGAAGCAGTAATTCTTCCCGATTTTCCAACGGGTGCTATTCTCCTCAATAAAAGAGAAGTGGTTGAGTCCCTACTCAATGGACGCGGCAAGGCGTGCAAATTACGGAGCGTTGTTTCTTTTGATTCAAAAGAAAGATGTTTTATTGTTTCTGAAATTCCATATGGGACATATACTAATACAATTTGCGGCCAATTGGATGAAATTTTAGAGAGTGAAGATAATCCGGGAGTTGAGCGTTTTAATGACTTAACTGGTAAGACACCGCTAATCAAAATTTATTTGACTAAAAATGCCAATTCAGATAAGGTTTTGAAATTTCTGTATAAGAACACTTCTCTTCAATCTTATTATGCTATTAATATGACAATGCTTGATAAGGGAAAATACCCGAAAGTTTTTTCTCTAAAAGAAGCAATGATGGAATTTTTAAAACATCAAGAGGATGTCTATCGTCGTGGTTTTGAATTTGATTTGCGTAAAATCAACGCGCGCCTTCACATTTTAGAAGCTCTTTTTAAAGCCTATGATGCAATTGATGAGGTGATTTCCACAATAAAGAAGTCAGCTTCAACAGCGGCGGCCAACGCGGCGCTTCAAAAACTCCTTTCCATTGATGAAGTTCAAGCCAAAGCTATTTTGGATTTGAAGTTATCTCGGCTTTCCCGTTTGGATATTTCTAAACTTAGAGAGGAAAAAAGCAACCTTGTAAAGGAAAAAAGTCGTATTGAAGCTATTTTAAATGATGAAGCTCTTTTGAAAAAGGAAATTGAAAAAGGACTCCGTGAAGTTGCAGAAAAGTTTGGTGACGCGCGCCGCACTCAAATTCTCAATTTGGAAGAGGCAGAAGAAGGCGAAATTGTGGAAAAGAAACGTTTATCTGTTTCCTTTACAAACAAAGGCAGAATTTTCTCCAATGAAATTTCCACTCTTTACACACAAAAAAGAGGTTCAGTTGGAACTCGCTTAAAATTAGAAAAAGGCGAGTACATTGTAGAAAATGTTGTGGGTGATAGCACTGAGCTTGTTCTACTTTTTACTTCCGATGGGCTGTGCCGAAAAATGACTTTAGGTGATTTCAAGATTGGAGAAAAAAACTATCTGCAACTTGATGAAGGAGAACAACTTTGCGCCGCAACGCTAATGGCGTATAAAGATTACGTCCTTTTTGCTACTCGCAATGGAATGGTAAAAAAGACTTTGCTATCCAATTTTAGCGTTGGCCGCAACTCAACCGTTAAATCTTTGACCTTAACAAAGGGAGATGCTCTCATTTCCGTTTGTTTCTTAAATAAAGAACGAATTGGAATTTTGACAAAAGGTGGTAATTTTGTTATAATTAAAAGCGAAGATGTAAGAGAAGTAGGACGTGTGGCGCAAGGCGTTAAGGGAATCACTCTTAAAGAAGGCGACGAAGTTGTATCAGTTCGCGCCATTCCTGATTCTACCGTTGAAATCCTCTCTGCTACTTCCAATGGTGATGCAAAACGTACTTCTATTACGGAGTATGGAGTGCAAGGACGTGCAACAAAAGGCTTAAAAATCCAAAACGGCGCGCAGTTCGGAGATTTTTATCCTTTGACAAATGAAAGCGAAATTCTTGCAAATGGAACAGCAACTCAACTTTGCCTTTCAATTTCAGACATTACTCTTAGTGGGCGCGCAACGCAAGGTGTCCGTTTAATGAAATTGAAGCCAAACGAAAAATTCCTTAGATTTTCATCAATTTGAAAATTTGAAAACTTAAACAATTAGTGCTATAATATATATAGAAAGTGAGCCAAGTGCTCACCGAAATAAATCATCCGCCAGATAACAAGCGGACAAAGAAAAGGAGATTATTTATTATGAAGCTAACTGAAAAGCAGACCACTATCATCAACTATCTAAAGGACAACGGCGGCCAGGCCAATATGCTTGATATCTGCGAAGCAACTGGTATCCCCGTAAAGAGCATGAACGCTCTGGTGACTAATCTGGGTGTTGCTAAGGATGGTTCCGTGAGCAATCGCGCCAAGGGCCTTGCGAGCTATAAGAAGGTTCCCGTTGAAGGCGAAGAAAAGCCTGCTAAGATTGTGTTCCTAACCGATGCTGGCATGGCTTGGACTCCTGAGCAGAACGAAGAAGTAGCTGAGTAAAAACTTTAAATATATGTAGCGGCCCTCATTATTGAGGGCCGCCTTTTAACCAGAAACGACAGATAAAAAGGAGAAAATAAAATAAAATGAAGCAAAGTGAAAATATTGTTTGGATTGAAGGTATTCTTTCTGAGGTAAACCTAAAGAATGGTTCCTATGTGAAAGAAGGTAAGACTGTTGAATATATTTCTGGCGATATTACCGTTCTGGTTGAACAAGAAGTTAATGGCATCCCTGAAAAGAGTTTCATCCCTGTTTCTTTCTTTTCTAATCGTTATACTAAAGACGGGAAGGTCAACCCTTCTTATGAGAATCTAAATCAGGTTCTAACTAATTATACTTCTATTGCAGCTTGCGGCGACAAGGAAAAGGCCGATAAGATTCGTATCACGAAGGGTGCAATTGATGTAAATGATTTTCCCAATCGTGATGGTAAGATGACAACTACACAACGAGTGCGCGCTAACTTTGTTTCTAAGGTAGTGGGCGATTTCAATCCCCAGGCTCGTTTTTGGATTGACCTTTATCTCGTAGAATCTAATCCGGCAGTTGATGAAGAAGGGGTTGAACTTGAACCCAAGAAGCTCAATACTCGCGGCCTTCTAATTGGTTGGAAGGATAGGGTTGATGTTGTAAATTTTGTTGCAGCTTCTCCTAACACAATTGATGTTGTACAAAGTCTGGAACCCAACCATATTTATCATTTGACCGGCCGTCTGAATTTTGCTGCACGGGCAGTTAAGAGAGCCAATGCGGGTGGTTTTGGCGAAAGCGATGAAAAGCCTTACACCAAGCCCGTTTCTGAATTTATCATCACCGGCGGCAATGATATTCCTCTGGAAGATGAATTTACTCCCACTGAAGAGGAAATTCGTACCGCTCTAGCCGCACGCAAGGTTCGCATTGAACAGGCTATTGAAAAGGCAAAGAATCGGACAAAGGCAACTCCCGCGCCCGTTGCGAAAGCTGGTTTGGACCTCGGTTTTTAACGGAGGTCTAAACTATGGGAGCTATTGATATTTTTTCTATTCCACCTCAAGCAATCAATAAAACTCTAAGTGGAACTACAATGCTTATTGCCGCACCGCCTAAAATTTGGGCCTTTAAGGAGTGATTCTTAAAGATAAGGAAGTAAAAAACTGGAACCCTGAGATGGGAATCAGAGGTGAAGGCTGGATTTAAAAGTCCAGTCAGCCGCAACGCATAGAGATATAAAACTTTAAATTTAAAGAAATAAATCTCCAAGAGACTTCCTACCTTTAATGTAAAGGTAAAAAGATATGCTGAACTTGTACGAAACGAAGTATAAGAACTATAGGATAAAAAACCTATAGGATAACAAAATGAAATTCGGCAAGAGCACTTTCGCTGTTCGGGGAGATAAGGTACTCCTTCTTGCGTTTGAGAAGGGGTATCGCAATCTGCCTGGCGCGAGGGTTGTAGACATTAAGACTTGGGCTGAATAATTGGCCTCCTATTGGGAAACTAATAGGTAATAAACGAAGTAAAAAACTGGAACCCTGAGATGGGAATCAGAGGTGAAGGCTGGATTTAAAAGTCCAGTCAGCCGCAACGCATAGAGATATAAAACTTTAAATTTAAAGAAATAAATCTCCACGAGACTTCGCACCTGAAATGGTGAAAAGATATGCTGAACTTACACGAAATGAAGTGTAAGAAATAAAGGATAAAAAGCCTTTATGATAACATAATTGGATTTCAAAGCAGTTCTTCGGCAGCTTGAAAATCCCGAAGCCCATGAGCTATATCATAATATCGCAATTGATACCTTGCCTTGGGCTTGGGATCTGTGTACAAAGTACATTTGTTCACGGGCGGGTGTTCAAAATATTGCAGATGTTGGTTATGGCAAGCTTTACAAAGAGCGTGATGAAGAGTTTAAGAACTGTTTGCGTCAAATCACGATGCTTTCTTTTGGTCTAATTCTATTGTGCCACTTGAAAGAAAAGGAAGTTGTAGAACAAATTTCTGATGACAAAACAAAGGAAATTACTTACCTGCTTCCTGATTTGGATAAACGATGCCTTCCAATCGTTAATGCGCTCGTTGATTTGATTGGGATTGGTATTACTGAATGGGACAAAGATGGTAAATCTCACCGATATCTTTTGACCCGTTCTACTCCTACAATTACTGCTGGTAGCCGATTCCGTTTCCTTGATTCAAAAATTCCTTTCTCGTTTGAGGAAGTTGAAGCTGCCGTAGGGCGTGCGATTGAAAAGGAACAAGAACTTGGTGCCGAAGTCATTGACGAACCAGTACCAGCTTATAAAGAAGAAAAAGGACGGCCGCTTGATGAAATCGCCGCTGAGGCTCGTGATTTGTGGGCAAAGCTCGTTGGAAAAGATCCCGCAAACGCAGCTAAAATTCTTCGTAAAGCTGAAATAATTTTTGGACGCCCCATCAAGCTGTCTGAGATTGTAGAAGGACAAGAAGAATTTTATGAGCAAGTCGTTGCTGAAATGCGTGCGATGATGTAATGATTAGACCTCTATCTTAACGGATAGAGGTCTTTTTGAATTTGACTTTCTTTGAATTTTATGATATAATAAAAGAAAAGGAGGTTAGAATGGCTGGAAAGAAACACGTTGTGAAATGTCGTTATTGCCAAAATTATTTTGATGCTGGTGCGGAACCATTTGTAATGCCAAGTAAAGGTTGGTATTATCATGAAAAGTGCTATCAAGATTTCAAGGGCGATCTCATTGATGATGAAAAATGGAAAGAACGCATTTACGATTTTATTTCTCATGACCTCAAAAAAACTTACGATTATTATTTATGCGAAGCGCAAAGAAAGAAACTTTTAGTAGCGGGCCGTACTAACAAAGGCATCTATTTTGCGCTCCGATATTTCTATGAAATTAAACATGGCGACTGGGCGCGCAGCCACAATTCAATTGGAATAGTTGAGTACATATATGATGAGGCTTGCGATTATTGGTGCGCTCAAGAGCTAAACCATAGAGGTGTTGTTCAAGCAATAGAAAAACAAATTGAACAGCAGGAACAGCAATCTAAACGATTTGTTAAGAGAAAGAAAAATCGCGAGAAAAATGACTTTGAGGAACTATAATGGAAGATAAGAATATCCCCATTCAAATTATTGGGTCGTTGATGAAACACCCGCAGTTTTTAAGTCAAAGCGATAAATACAAATTGTCGCCAGATGATTTTGATACGAAGCTTTATAAATTCTTATTTCGCGCAATTGAGAATCTTTATAAGCAAGGGGCTAATCGTATCGCTCCCGCAGACATTGAGTCTTATTTTCAAACAATTGAAGTAGCGAAGGCTCTTTTTGAAAGAGAAAATGGAGTTGAATTTCTTCAAGATTGTGAGTATTTGGCTGATGACGGGAACTTTGATGTTTATTATAAAAGATTAAAAAAGTTCAATCTGTTGCGCGAACTCAGTAAAGAAGGATTTCAAACAAAAGAGTTTTATAATCCGAACTTGGCTGACCCAGCAGCAATTGATACAAACGCTCGTTTTGAAGAACTTGAAATTGGTGATATCATTGACGAGTATAAAAAGAAAATTTTAAAGGCAGAGAAAGATTTCTCTCCTAATGAAGCTACTGAAACAAGAAGTGCTTTTGATGGAATGGAGCAAGTTTTAATTGATGCCGAAGAAGGAAACGATATTGGACTGCCATTACAAGGCGCAATCTTTAACGAAGTCGTTGCTGGCGCACGAAAAGGATGTTTATACATTAGGTCTGCTGCCTCATCTGTAGGTAAATCAAGAAGTTCCGTTGCAGATTGCTGTTTATTGGCTTTTCCAACTCGTTATGAGCCAGCTCAGCAAAAGTGGGTTCAAACAGGTAATTGCCAAAAAGTTCTTTATATTGCGACAGAGCAAGATTTTGGTGAAATACAGCGAATGATTTTGTCTTACTTGACTGCAATGCCAGAAAATAGATTACGTTATGGTAATTTTAATGAAGATGAAAATCGGCGTTTGCGGCAAGCGATGGCGGTGTTAGAAAAGTATAAGGATAATTTGTTTTTGGTTAGGATGCCGAATCCAACAATTGCTCTAATTAAGACGATTATTAGAGAAAATTGTTTAACCCGAGGGATTGAATATGTGGCATATGACTATATTTTCATTGGCCCGGCATTGCTAGCAGAGTTTAAGGGATTCGCGTTAAGAAACGATGAGTTGCTGCTCTTAATGGCTACCGCTTTGAAAGATTTGGCAGTAGAACTCAATATTTTTATTCTAACTGCCACTCAGTTAAATGCAAAAGGCGATGAAAACGAAAACATTCGTAATGAAGCTTCTCTTGCTGGCGGGCGTGCAACCATTAACAAAGCAGATGTTGGTGTCATAATGGCGCGGCCGACAAAAGAAGAACTTGAAATTTTAGGACGCGATCTTGGTGCAATTGAATTGCCAAATTTAGTTTCTGACGTTTATAAAGTTAGAAGTGGCCAGTATACGCAAGTTCGTATTTGGAGTTATATGGATTTAGGTATTTTAAGGAAAAAAGACTTGTTTATTACTGATGCGCGCCTTCAACCTCTGAATAATTTTAGTTTGACTCCCGAAATTGCAGATTGGGAAGAAGATGAATATAGAGATTTACTTATAGAAATTGAAAGGATTAATAAGATTAAATGAAAATGTCTGAAATGTCCAAAGAAATTGTTAACATTCTAAACAAAGAGTGTGAGAATCCTTGGAAAGGAACTCGTCTAGAAAATTATTTTCTTCTCTCACCAGCGGCAAAGGGCGCGCTTGGTGAGAAATTCGTTTCTAAAATTTTGGAAGATAATGGTTTTTCTGTTTTAAACAGAATAAATTCTGGGCATGATAGAATTGTAAATGGGAAGAAAGCTGAAATTAAATTTGCTATGGCTTCCAATAAAAATAATTTTTGGTATTGTATTTTTAACCATATCTCTTTGAGTAAAGACTGGGAAGTCATTTATTTTTGTTGTATCAATGGCGATGAAAGTATAAGATTAGTTAGTTTTACGAAAGAAGAATTACCATTAGATCTTTTTCAACACCAACAAGGCGGAAAAAACAGTAATAATGATGATTATTTTTGCCAGGGAGAGAAAACTTCAATGCTACTTATGCACCCAAATGCTAATAGAATAATAGGAGAATTTTAATGGACTATAGAGATTTAATCGGAAAAAGGGGGAGTGTTCGCGCAATTCCGGCAGAAGTTTTCCAGGCAAATCTTCCTCTTTTTGCCGAACAGCTTTCACAAGTTGACTATCACTTTTCATATTCAGAAGAACAACTAAGAAAATCTTGGAAGAAGCTTTGTTCTTATAAGAACTCTGATTTTTTTACTGCTTCTCAAACTCGCCCTGGAGTTGAATTATGTGAACATTTTTTTCCTAATTTCTTTTCCATTAAAAACGCAAATGGGAAAGGCTTTTCTGATTATTGGAAACCACAATATCTGGAAAAGGTAATCACTTGGAATCGTTCTTCCCATTCAACTCCCTATTTATCTGAGTTGCGACGTGGTATTTATTTTTGTTATGGCTTGACAAAAAATACAATGTTCAGACCACATTTAGCAAAGATGATTACAGAACATTATGGCGCGAAAACGGTCCTTGATCCATGTTGCGGCTGGGGCGGGCGGTTACTTGGAGTAGTCGCAGCTGGTGCGAAGTATATTGGTTTTGAGCCAAATACGGAGACTTTTCAGCATTTAAAAGAATTAGTTTCTTTTCTTCAAATTGAAGATAAAGTTGAACTTTATTGTGAAGGAGCTGAATCAATTCCATCTCATGGAATAGAAAGTGAGATGGTATTGACATCGCCGCCTTATTATATTACGGAAATTTATTGTGATGAAGCTTCACAATCTGTTCATGGGAAAAAAACTTATGAAGAATGGAGAGATGGGTGGTTGTGGCCAGTTATTGAGGGTGCGCTAACTACATTAATACCAAATGGAGCTTCTTGTTGGAATGTTGCTCCTAAAATGGTAGATGACGTCGCGGCCATTCATAAACAAAATGGGTATGGTTATGATAAAATTTTTGGCCTTCATTCTTCTGCTAGACAAGCCAATCAGAATTTAGTGCATGACAAAAAGACTACTGATGCGACGATTTGTTACAAAAACTTGAAAATTCTTTAAAATTATGATATAATTTTAATAGAAAGGTTTGGAAGGAGAGAACTGAATGATAGACTATAAAGTTCTCATAGATGGATTGCGCGCCGACAAGATTATGGAGCTTTTCTATAAACTTGGGGCGCGCGATGTCATAAATAAACCCGATTGTCTAATCACCAATACGATTTGTCATAATGCAGATGCTGAAAATGCTTCAATGAAGCTTTATTATTATAAAGACTCACATCTTTTCATGTGTTATAGTGAAGATGGCGCGATGTCTATTTTTAGTTTTTTGAAACATTATTATGAGACTCGCGGCATTGTCTATGATTGGTTTAAAGATATCCTTTCAATTGTTCTTGATTGTTCAATTAATAAAGGAGAGGAATTTAACAGCTTTGAGCGTCCGCGACCTTATACTAATCTGCGTGAGCAATATGTACAAAGGAAAAATAGACGTGATTTGCCGTCTTTTCCAGAAGGAATTTTAGAAGTGTTTTCAACTTATCATTCTCCTGAATGGCGGCAAGATGGCATTACTGATATTACGATGGATAAGTTCAACATTAGGTTTTCGGTGCCAGAAAATAAAATCATAATCCCACATTATGATGCAAACGGTAAGTTAGTTGGAATTAGAGGCCGCGCGCTTGACCCATGGGTAGTAGAGAATGTTGGAAAATATATGCCTGTTCAAATTGAGCAAAAATGGTATTCGCATCCACTTTCGTTAAACCTTTATGGGTTAAATAAGACCAGAGACAATATTAAACGATTTGGAATTTGTTATATTTTTGAGGCTGAATAATCGGCCCTATCTACTTTTCCGCTAATCAGCGGGGTCACATAGTGGCTAACGGTCAACTAAATCGAAAGATTAAGGTGGTAAGAGAGCCTAAGTCCCTTTGGGATACGGTAATACCGCGGGAAGATTTACAAAACGGATTTATTTTTGTAGAGAGTCTGTATTACAAATCCACTTATATATAGAAGACGGAGGTAGTAATATGGAACATTATGTAATTTATAAATATATTAAAATAGATGAAAATGAAGTAGTTTATGTAGGACGAACTAATAATTTAGAACGAAGAAGGCGTGAACATGAAATATATGAGCCAACAGAAATAAATAGACCACATTATAATTATCCATTAAGTCGAGGTATTCGAAAATATGGCGTAAAAGCTTATAGATGTGAGATTATTGAAGAAGTGTTTACTTATGAAGAATCATTAAAGCAAGAAAAATATTGGATTAAATATTATGATACCTTTAATGACCCAAGTAAATATAATTATACTCCTGGTGGTGAATTAAGTTTTACGACTGCTAAATTTGAAGATGAAATTATTGAAGAAGTAAAAGAATTATTAGAGCAACAAATTGATTATGAAACTATTAGAGATAGAACAGGAGTATCTATTCCTCATATTTCAGAAATCAATACTGGCAAGCGTAGAAAAGATAAAAATAAAACTTATCCCATCAATGAAATGACTCGCGGTCGAAAAATTAGTTCTAAAGAACTTCAAGAAATTATAGAACTACTAAAAACTACTCAAATAACTTGTGCAGAAATAGGAAAAAAATATAACGTGTCTGGTAGCGCTATTCAACGAATTAATAATGGAAGCGTACAACGACAAAGTAATATTGATTATCCTATTAGAAAAAGAGTTGTCCCTCATAAAAAACATACGTTAACTACAGTAGAATTAGGTGAATTGTATAATGATATTATAAACACCAACATTCCTTTTAATCAATTAGCGATTAAATATAATATTAGCGTAACTACTGTTTATAATATTAATAAAGGGAACTCTCGTAAAAATAATAATTATTCTTATCCGTTACGTAAATAACCTGTATCGACTATCCGCTTTGTCGCGGAGTAAGATGACTATTGATACGTCATTTGAAATGGTAGACTAACAATGTTAGAAGATATAGTCAGGGCCATTGGAAACAATGGAATAACTGGAGAAATCTGTCCTCCAAATGGAAGGCTGGGACTTTCCGAATTGTGCAGTTGGCGTTTGCGGCAGTCAATTCAATAAATTTCAGCTTGATCTTTTAATGCGGTTTTGCCAACCAAAAGAAATTGTAATTTGTTTTGATAAAGAAGAATTGCCGGGGAAAGAAGAATACTTCAATAAACTTTATACGATTGGCGCGCGTTATAAAAATTATGCAAATTTTTCATTTATATATGACAGACAAGATTTATTAAAACTAAAACAATCTCCTACTGATTGTGGAGAAGAAGTTTTTAGAAAACTGATAGAAAGAAGGATAAAAATTTAATGAATGTTAGATTAGTAAACAAGGATATCAAACAGGATTATGTAGCTGAACTATTACGCGAACGGGGCGTTGAAGATGTCCAGTCTATCATGAACCCTGTTTTTGATTTACAAGACCCTTTTGACCTCTCAAATATGGAGAAAGCAGTTCAAACGATTATACCTTTTATTGAAAGTAAAAAGCCTTCGGTAATTGGTACTATCGTGGACAGTGATTGTGATGGTATTTCATCTGCTAGCATCATTTATCTCTATTTGGAAAGAGTCGCGCCGCACATCAAAGTTGATTACTACCTGCACGAAGGAAAGGGGCATGGATTTTCTGATGTTTGGCAGGAGATGATTGAGAAAAAGTTTGATTTAATAATTGTAGCGGACGCAGCAACCAATGACCGCACCTATATTGAAAAGTTTGATTGCCCTGTAATTGTAGCTGACCATCACCTTCATGAAGGAACGGAATTCGCATCTAATGCAATTGTAGTAAACAATCAAATTTCTCCTAATTACCGCAACAAAGAACTAACCGGCGCGGGTGTTGCTTTACAGCTAATTCGTGCTATTGACGCGCGCAGAGGAACAGATTTTTGGATGGATTATGTTGATTTAGCGGCTGTTGGAGTTGATGGTGATATGGGGAGTGGGTTGGAACCAGAAAACCAAGGACTGTGGCGTTACGGATTTTCTCATGTTAAAAATTCTTTCCTTAAAGCTCTAATTGAAAAGCAAGATTTCTCAATGAAGGGGAAAGTTAATCCTACTTCAGTCGCTTTTTATATTGTGCCACTAATTAATGCAATGATTCGCGTTGGCACAGCCGAAGAAAAAGAGCGGATGTTTTTGGCCGTCATTCATGGCGACGAACTAATTCCTAGTGGCAAACGTGGCGCGAAAGGTACATTAGATACCCGTGCAAACGAAAGCGTAAGGGAATGTACAAATATGCGGTCGCGACAAAATAGGATATTGGAACAAGCAGAATCCAAAATTGAAAACAAAATTTTGAAAAATGATTTGCTGGAAAATAAAATTCTCGTTATCCGTTTGGAAGAAGAAGACGATTTCCCATCAGAACTTAATGGACTGCTTGCCATGCGATGCGCTGCCCGTTATAAACGTCCCACTATTGTCGCACGCCTTAATGACGAGGGGATGATGAGAGGAAGCGCAAGAGGACTAAGTGGATGCGCAATTGCTTCTTTCAAAGATTATATGGATAGTACTCATTTGTTTGAATACACGTTGGGTTAATAATATGGCCCATAATATCTTTTCCGCTAACCAGCGGGGTTGAAAAGCTAACGAGGAACTCTCAGCGCATAATGGCGGAGACAATCTCGTGGGAACGGCAGTTATCTGCTCACACCTGTATAGACTATCTCCTTTTCGGAGAGTAAGATAGTTATTGGTACGCTATTTGAAATGGATGTTTGTCATTAAATGACATAAAAAATAGTCAGAGCCACTAGAAATAGTGGATATCTCGCATGATAATGCGTGTGGTATTTCAATTGCAAATGAGAATCTTTTCTTCTTCCATCAATTATCCAATGAAAATTTAAAGAACGTTGATTTTGGAGAAAAGTCTTACGATGTAAATTTCTCTCGGTCAGCAGCAACTCCTGACCTGGCGGCCGTTATTGAAGACATTACTGATAATGAAGATATTTGGTCTAGTGACAATAGTGAACCTCTTTTATTTGTTCACGATATAAATCTTCAACAATCTGATTTGTGTGTCATTGGCAAAAATTCTGATACGTTAAAATGGGTAAAGTATGGTATTACCTATATAATGTTCTTTGCAAAGGACAAAATGAAAGATTTTTTTAACGCTGGGCGCGAGTTAAAAGTTAATATTGTTGGGAGGGCTAACATGAACGTTTGGGGCGGGCATCGGTCGCCGCAGATTATTGTTGAAGGCTATGAAGTAGAAAATAATGAATTTGGGTTTTGAAAAAATTGGAATTTTATGATATAATTATTATAGAAATTGTGAAAGGAGTGGATAAATGAAAAGATTTGAAACACACTCACACAGTCATTATTCCTCAATTCGTTTGATTGATTCAATTAATAAGCCGCGTGATATGATTTTAACTGCGTATAAACTTGGTTATGCGGGAATCACATTAACAGATCATGAAGCTTTATGTGGGCACGTTGAATGGTTAGAGTTGGAAAAAGAGTTAAAAGAAAAAGGTGAAATTCCCAAAGATTTTAAGTGCGGTCTTGGCAATGAGATTTATTTAATTGATGAACGAGGGCCGAAACAAAAATATTACCACTTCATTTTAATTGCTAAAAATACATTGGGCCATCGGGCTTTAAGAGAACTTTCTTCTGCCGCTTGGCTAAATGGATATTCAGACCGAGGTATGGAACGAGTTCCTACTACAAGAAAAGAACTCGCGGCCATTATTAAAAAATATCCCGGAACGTTAATTGGTACTAATGCTTGTATCGGAGGAAAAGTCGGTAGTTTAGTATTAGCTTTGATTGAAGCAGAAAAAAATGATAATTTAAATGAAATTTATAAAATAAAAAAAGAAATAGACGATTTTCTTCACTGGTGCAAAGAACTGTTTGGAGATGATTTCTATTTTGAAATCGCGCCGGGAACTTCGCCTGACCAAAAACGTTTTAATCAAAGAGCAAAAGCCATTGCTCAATTCTATGGATTAAAAATGATTTGCGCAACCGATGCCCACTATTTAACAGCAGATTTAAGAGAAGTTCACAAGGCATTTTTAAATTCCAAAGATGGCGAAAGAGAAGTTGATAGTTTTTATCATGACGCGCATTTAATGAGCAATGAAGAGGCTTTTGAAAAAATTTCTCCTTTTTATACTCAAGAAGAATTTGATGAAATGTGCAAAAATTCTCTGGAAATAATGGAGAAAATTGAAACCTATGAATTGTTTCATAATCCTATTATTCCAGAGGTTAAATTGCCGCCTTGCGTTAAATTTTATGATGAATCATTATCTTCTTATCCCATTTTGCAAAGTTTAAGAAATAGTGATAACATTCAAGAGCGAACGTGGGCAAAGAATTGTCTTCTCTCTTTGAAAGAAAGAAATCTTGAAAAAGATGAGTATTTTGAGCGATTAGAATTAGAAGCTAAAATCATTAAAGACATAAGTGAAAAATTAGGTAACTGCCTATTTACTTATTTTAATACTTTTAATCATTACATTGATTTGTTTTGGGAATGTGGCGCAGTTGTTGGTCCTGGGCGAGGAAGCGCTGGCTCATTTCTTTCAAATTATTTGTTAAATATAACGCAGCTAGACCCCATCCAATGGGGCTTGCCTTATTTTAGATTTCTTAATGAAGATAGAGCGGAACTGCCTAACTAGATATCAAGCAGTTCTAAAAATGATTGTGAACTCCGCCCGGAGGTGTCGTATTTATACGGCTAACGGTGAAGGCTATAGCGACTACTCGCGAGGATAACACCGTGCTAAGTTTCAATTACATAATTATATTATTTTTTTGAAAGGAGGTGAAAAAGTGGAAGAAATAAGATTTATTCCGGGAACCGGAAAAGCTTATAGTTGTGACAGAAAAGGCAATATTTACAGCCATTATTTAGAAGGCTCTCATTTATTGTCTGATATCCCACAAAGAAAAATGGTTTTATGTGAAGATTCTAAACATTCTTATTTAGGAGTTGGCCTAAGTCTAAATGGAAAGCGCATTTCAAAACTAGTACATCGGTTGATAGCCCAAACTTGGATTGAGAATCCAAATAATTATCCGGAAATTGACCATAAGGATAATAATCCTAAGAATAATTGCGTAGAAAATTTACAATGGTGTACTCGGCAAATGAACATTGACAAGCAAGAAGTTGATAAGGGAAGTTTAAATGGATTGCGTTCTCATACTAAACTTTATCAAGATAATGGTCAATTAGTTGGAGAATTTGCTTCTATTACTGAAGCGTGTCAGTATGCTTCTCAAAATTTTGGATGTAGCAAAAGCGGGATGCAAAGATATCATAAGTCAAAAGGATATTATATTGTCCCAGATAATGCTGCTAATCGTGAAAAATGTTCTAAAAAATTAAAATCTACTTGGGATTTATATTCTCCGGAGGATGTTTTTTTAGGGAATTTTTCTTCTAAAAGAGAAGCTGCTCGTTTCATTAAAGAAAATATCCGAGACATTAGCGTAAAACTATTTTCTGATAAAGGCAAAGCTTACGGTTATTATGTAATTGAAAAAAGTGTAGAGACTAACTGAACTTAATGTTCAAGAGGGATGGAGATAGGCACCATCCCGTAGCGCAATCTTACTCTTAGCGGATATTCGCTCTTATGAGGCTAAGAGTAAAAGAGATAGTCCAATTTTATTGTGATATTGATATAGATTTGCCGCCATCTAAGCGGCCGCTCATTTTAAAAGAAATTAGAAAAGAACGTGGAGAACTTAATGTCGTTCAAGTTGCAACTTTTGGAACAGAAAGCGCAAGGGCGGCGATTGCTTGCGCCTGCCGAGGCTATCGTTCAAAAGATTATCCGAAAGGAATTGATATTGATATTTCTCAGTATATGTCAAGTTTAGTGCCTTTTGAAAGAGGAATTAGTTGGACAATTGATGAATGTTTGAATGGAAACGAGGAAAAAGGGCGTAAACCAGTTAAAGAACTTATAAAACAAATTGCGCAGCATCCAGGTTTGGAGGAAATTATTCGTGGAGTTGAAGGCGTTGTTTGTCGGAGAGGCCAGCACGCAAGTGGTGTGATGTTGTATAATGTTTCTCCTTTTGAAACTACTGCTTTAATGCGCAGCCCAAATGGGGATATTACTACGCAGTATGATTTAAAGAAGTCTGAATCTGTCGGGGATACGAAATTTGATTTTTTAGTTACAGACATATGCGACAAAATATCTACTTGTCTTGACCTCTTAATGAAAGATGGATTTTTTGCGGGGTTGAAAAAAAGAGAAATTTACAACCAGTATCTTCACCCTCAAGTTTTAAATCTAAATGACCCAAAAATTTGGGATGCGCTAGCTGCGGGGACTGTTCAAGATGTCTTCCAATTCAATACTCCAATTGGAATTCAAACAGCTAAAGCTATTATGCCAGCCAATCCAACAGAAATGACCGCCGCAAATGCTTTAATGCGGCTGACTGCGCAAGAAGGCCAAGAGCGGCCATTTGATAGATATGTCCGTTTTAAGAAAGATATTAGTCTTTGGTATCAAGAAATGGACGCCGCGGGATTGACAAAAGAAGAACAAAAAACTCTTGAACCGTATTATTTAAAAGATTACGGTGTTCCTGCTTCTCAGGAAGCTTTAATGCTTTTGACAATGGATCCCAAAATTTCACATTTTACTTTGGGCGAATCAAATCATTGTCGAAAAATTCTTTCGAAGAAAAAGATTAAAGAAATTCCAGCTTTGAAAGAAAAATTTCTTTCTCAATGCCCTTCAAAGGCTTTAGGGCAGTATACGTGGACAACTATGATGCTTCCGCAATTATCCTATAGTTTCTCAATGGTTCATGCTACGTTATATAGTTTCATTGGGATACAAACTTTAGTATTAGCGACATCTTATCCTTCTGTTTACTGGAATTGCGCTTGCTTGATTGTAAACGCGCAAAGTCTAGAAGATGTTGAATCTTCTGAAGAAGAATTAGATGATACGCCTCTCACTTACTCTAATGAAATGGAAGAGTTCTCTGAATCCGACAACGAAGCTGATATTGTAGATTCTTATGAAGAGGAAGATTGCGACGGCGCGCCAGTTGAAGTCGTTGTAATGAAAAATGGGAAAAAGAAAAAGAAAGTTAAGACCACAAATTTTGGCCGTATAGCGACTGCAATCGGTAAAATGGCGGCATCTGGTATTTCTGTTTCTCCACCTGATATTAACGATTCTGACTTTACTTTTACTCCTGATGCAGAACATAATCTCATTCGTTATGGCCTACGCGGCATTGCTAAAATTGGAGAGGACTTGGTTAAGACTATAATGGCAAATCGGCCATATACCTCTTTGGAAGATTTTCAATCTAAAGTTAAGACATCTAAACCTCAACTCATTAACCTTTTAAAGTCTGGCGCGTTTGATGCGTTTGGTGATAGAGTTGAGATGATGAAAAACTTTATTGACAGCGCCGCGGATAAGAAACAAACAATTAACTTGCGCAATCTTCAAATGCTGATTTCGGAAAACTTAATACCAGAAAAATTTGAAGAACAAGTCCGTTATTTTAACTTTAATAAATATTTGAAGAAGCTAAAATGGGAAAAATATTATGCATTGGATAATATTGCTTTCAAAGCCTTTGAGCGCTACGCGCCAATGGATATTTTAGTTGAAAGCGACAAAAGTGAAAGCGGTTTTCTTGTTCTACAAACTGATTGGGATAAAATTTGGAAAAAGCAACAAGACATTTTGCGGCCTTGGGTTAAGGAACATAGTGAAGAATTGCGTGATGAAGTTAATCAGCGCGCCTTCAATGATTTGTGGAAAAAGTACGCAGATGGCACAATCAGCAAATGGGAAATGGATAGTGTTTCTTTTTATTCTCACCCCCATGAATTAGCAAAAGTTAATCAAGCTATTTATGGATTTGCTGATTACTTTAAACTGCCTGAATCTCCCACCATTGAAAATGTTTTGAAGATTAAGGGCAAGGATGTCCCAATCTTTAAAATTGAAAGGATTTGTGGAACAATTTTGGATAAGGATAAAAATAAAAAAACTTTGTCTTTGTTAACTACAACGGGAGTTGTAACAGTGCGAATTTTTGGCGATGTTTTTACACACTATGATCGTCAAATTTCCCAAAAGAATCCCGACGGTACGAAAACTGTTCTACAAAAGTCGTGGTTCGCGCGAGGCAATAAGATCATTATTTGCGGCATTAGACGCGAAGATTCTTTTCAGTTAAAGAAGTATAGCCGTACTCCTTGGCATTCAATTGAGTTAATAACAAAAGTAAATGATGATGGCACCATTGAAACTTGTGGTGAAAGATTGGAGGTCTAATGGCAATTGGAATTGTTGATTATGATTTTTTTCATAATGCTCCTTCAATTCCTAATTTGGAGTGTGGAAAGTTGATTGCTTATTGGCGCTCTCATAACGAATATACGACATTGCTTCGTGATATAAATTTGGAACGTTATCGGCAAGTTTATTTTAGACAGGACTTTTCAAACGTTCATCTTCCAAGCGAATTAAGTAATAACAAAGTTCTTTATGGCGGGAGATTCTTTTCTCCCGCCGCCTATCAGCCACTTCCATTGGAAATTGAAGAAACACCGCCCACCTTTGAGAACTACGAATCTTATAGCGGGATGTTTGCGGCGGGAATTGGAGAACAACAAACTTTTTCAAAAATATTGCGCGCCATTCATTTGAGATTATCTTTGGATGGAAAAACCGTGTGGCCGCAGTTTGAAAAACAAATTTCAAAAAAAAATAATCGTCGCGCTATTTACGTTTTTCATGACTATGATTTGGGACAAATTGATGGAGCACGTGAAGTGATTGCGCAACTTGTAGAGAAAGAATGGGGCGCGGGCATGAAGTTTCCTGTTTGTTTGTCTGATGAAAAGGAGCTTTTTGAGTGGGGAAAGATCCCGCTAAGTAATGGTTTAGCAAACTTCCATTTTAATGGGGTTTTGTCCGATGAAGGAATAGCAGAATTGGTTTGCGCGCCGCCATCATTTTTAACAAGTTTGTCTTATGTTGTTGCCCCGTCATGGTTCGGGGAGAACCAGTTTTTAGAAGAAGTCTTTCCAGAAATTTATAACCAAGCTTTATTCTTACGAAGCCAACGACAAAAAATTTTACTTAAAATAGAGCCGGATTTTGGTCTAGGTCCTCTTTTCCAAATGATAGGAAGGTGGATAAGAGCTTCTTTCTCTTGTACTCTTTTTGAGTACATAACATTTTTAAAAGGAAAGAAAAAAATTCCCGCCGCAGAACTCAATGCTCTGCGTGAAAATTTTCAATATATAAGAGAAAATAACTACGCCCTATTTAGTTTATTTTATAGCGCGCGGTCAGCTTCTCTAAAAGGAGGTAAGTTTGAACCAACTGGAAATTCGGAAACGAATTGATGAAAATAATAAAATAATTGATGCAGTTTTAACACCTAATCAGTTTGTTTTAAATAACACTGTAGCGAAGTTGCTGCGTGAGAATCAAACTTTGCAATTACAATGCGCGCACGTATTTGAAAATGGTTATTGTATTTATTGTGATAAGGAGCAAGAATAAATGATTCTTTATACAACGGGGTGCCCTCAGTGTAGGGTTCTATGTAAGAAATTAAAGGCCGCAGGTTTTGACTTTGAAAAATGCGAAGATGTGGATACTATGCGCAAGGCTGGGTTTACATCGGTTCCAGTTTTGGAATTGGACAACGGTGAACGGCTTGGTTTTACGGCAGCGATTGAGTGGTTGAGGGAGAGAGAATAATGGCGACTTTTAACATTAGGTTAAATAAGAATTTTCAAACAGCTTTCAATAAAATGAAAGAAAAGTACGGCGAAGAGTTTGAAAAGTTAAATGGATTTAGCGATGATAATTTTGATTTTTCTAAATTCATTGATAATTTTATTGATAGCCAAAATACTGCGGACAGTACAATTGATGCAAATGCAAATGTCCAAACAAAAGATATCTGCAATTTAATTAATGAGATTCCAAAGCCTTATCTAAAATTGCTCGGCTATAATAAAGTTTTCTATGAAATTCAAAAAAAGTATGGATTTTCACGCGCAAAAGAAATGCTTGAAGCAGATTGGCGGGGTGACATCTTTATTCATAACTCGCAAGATATATCTCTCCGGAGTTATTGCATGAATTATGATTTGGAGCTTTTAGCAACCAAAGGGATGTTTTTTATTGAAAACTTAACTACCGGGCCAGCCAAACATTTAACAACGTTCTGTGACCATCTGCTTGAATTTATTAGCTGGGTTTCAAACCGGCAATCGGGGGCAGCCGGTATTGCCAATGCTTTAATGTGGCTATTTTGGTTTTGGAAAAATGACGTAGCAAACGATCATTATATTAAAACGCCAGAATACTATCGTGACCAATGTTTCCAAAAGGTAATCTTCGATTTAAATATGCCGTATTTAAGGATGAACATAGCGCCGTCCATTCAATTCTTTTCCCTTGATAAGGGGGTTGCTTAATGGCAGCTAACGGTGAAGGCAATAATGCTAATGCCGTGGGAAGACAATATGCTTTTAAAGAGATATATTTAATTACTAATAACATTAACGGGGAAAAATATATAGGACAATCAATTAATTCTAAAAGAAGATTTTCTCAGCATAAGGCAATGGCTGGGAAAGACAGTCACTCGCTTTTGCATATGGCAATGCAAAAGTACGGGATAGAAAACTTTTCTATTATTATTCTTGAACAAAACTGTAAAAATTATAACGAAAGAGAAAAGTATTGGATAAAAAATTACAATACGTTGGCTCCAAATGGATATAATTTATTACCAGGAGGAAGCAGCCTCTTTTATCCTGATAAAGCGAAGAAAAGAAAGTATAGCGAAGAAGACTTTTACCATATTGTAGAAGATATTCAAAATAGAAGCTTATCTTGGAACACTATTGCTAGAAAATGGAAAACTTGTGAAAGCCAAATTAGAAATATTAATTTTGGTACGATATATTTTCATGAAGATATAGAATATCCCATAAGAGAAAATTCTTATTTATGGGGGGTATTTCAATCCTTGGAAGAAATTAAAAAAGTTCATGAAGAAATCTTGGAAACTAATTCTTTCTGTCAACTTGCAAAAAAATATAATTGCACGGAAACGGTAATTCAAAAAATCAATTTAGGAAAAATAAAAAGTTATAGGCTTCCAGAATATACCTATCCATTGGTTAAAGAAAAAAAGCCGATGCCATTGGATAAAAAAACACTAAGAACGCTTGTAAAAGAATTATCTTCTTCTGATTTAACATTAGCCGAGATTGCAATAAAATTTAATCTTTCTTATTCGCAAGTTAGAAATTTTAACGCTGGTTTATATTATAAACAAGAGGGAGTTGAGTATCCGATAAAAAAAGAATTGGAACATTTTAAATATACCCCTCAAATTATAGAAGAAATTCAGCGATATCTATTTGAAGGAAAAACAAATAGCGAAATACAAAAGATTTTTCCATCTTCTTCTAATAATGTTATTTCTAGAATTAATAATGGAAAACCGCCCTATTTTAAGTCAGGAATTAAATATCCAATCCGTTTAAAAAACTCTTCTATAAATAGAGCAACTTTGGAATTAATTCAAAATGAACTTGAGCAAGAAAAAACTTCTTTTAGAGAAATTGCCAAAAAATTTAATGTTAAAATAGAATTGATTCATCATATAAATAATGGAAGCAAAAAAAGTTACTTTGATGAATCTAAAAAATATCCTTTAAGAGCATATTAAACCTGTATCGACTATCCTCGCGAAGAGGAGTAAAAAAATTATTCTTCATTTTTTGAAAGAGAATTGCTAAAAATTTTTATAATTTTTAGTAAAATATAGTCAGTTTAATTATTTAAATGAGCGCAAGCGGCTTACACTAACATTTCTATTTATGATAGAGTTTATTGCATGGAAATGTTTGGTGGTTTTATCTATCCTGATGGAAAATGTTTTATTGATTATATAGATGAATTTATTGAATTTGAAAAAGCTTTTATGACCTTATTTGAAAAAATGAGGGAAACCAATGTTTATACCTATCCTGTTTTAACTTATTGCCTTGTTTACAGAGATAATAAGTTTCAAGACGAAGAATTTGCTCGCTGGTGCAATAGAACAAATTTAAGATGGGCTGATGCTAACTTCTTAATTTCGCCTGAAACCACCAGTGCAGCGTCTTGCTGTCGATTGTTATCGGATACCTCTAAACTAAAAGGCGTTATGAATAGCATTGGAGGTTCATCTCTTGATATCGGGAGCGTTGTGGTAACTACTCTTAATCTTGCCGGATTAGCCTATCAAAGCGAGAATGAAAAAGACTTTTTTGACCGACTAATTGAGAGAACCCGGTTAATAATTGATATAAATGATGTTGTAAGAGATATTATTAAACGGAATGTTGAAAAAGGACTCCTTCCTAATTATAAATATGGATTAATGAAGTTTAATCGGCAGTTTAACACAATAGGAATTAATGGAGTCGCAGAAGCGGCTAAACATTTTGGCTATTATAAACAAGACGAATTCGGATATTGGTCTTATACAAATGATGGTGTCAGTTTTGCGGCCGATATTTTAGACAAGATCAATGCTGTAAAAGATGGTTATAATTTTGATTATAGCATAAATTTGGAGCAGACCCCTAAAATCTATGGGGGTATGGCGGCATAATACATAATCCGCCATGAGTAAATTTTTACTAATTGACTTGGAAATCCCCGATGAGGGATGACAGGGCGCAAGTTTAAATACAGCGTGAACGACTAAATGTAAAAACACCATGTTAATGGTGATGCGATAGTCTGAACTCTGACATAATCAAATCAGAGAGCAAAGCTTAACGGCTTTGCCGCCAAATACAAGTGACTTACTCTAAGTATAAAGGAGTTAGCTATGAAAAGGTATATTTTAAATTCAAGTAAAAAAATTATTGGGGAAATTGAATTTTTCCCTAATAAAATAAAAATTAACAACTATAAAAAGCCATTGCTAGAAATCGTTGATAGTGAAATTCTTGAAAGTATTTCAAAAGGAGAAAACGAAGAAACCATACAAAAATTTTATGATGAATACACTTTATGTATTGGTGAAGTGGCTTGTATATATAATATTAGCTATACTAGAGCTAATAAATGGTTCAAAAGTTTACCGTTAAAAACATCTGCGAAAGCTGGAAGAAGAAATTCTTCCTATGGAAAGAAATTTTCAGAACAAAGAATCTTTAATATGGTTCATAATAGAAAAGATGACCATCAGCAAAGAAAAGGTTGTACTATTCCTTTGGAACAACGAAAACAGATTTCTCAAACATTAAAAAGAAAATACGCAAACGGCGAGTTAAAAATTAACAAAGAAAAACATTCGTTAGCTTGGGAGCGTGGAGCATACGAGAATGTTGATTTTGGACATGGTATTGGCGGCCATATAACTTCAATAAAAATTCAAAAGTGTTTTTTCTTTAGAAGCTTATTGGAATTATACTATATTTTATATTTAGAGCAGAATCCCAATGTTACTACTTATACTTATGAAAAAATCAAAATTCCTTGCGATGATAAAAGTATTTACACGCCCGATTTTCTTGTTAATAAAACAGATGTTGTTGAGTTAAAATCAAAAAAATATATCTATAATAATCAAAAGATGCTTGAAAAATTTCTTTATAAAAAAGAACAAGCTCAAAAATATTGCAATTCTCATAGCTTAAATTATAAAGTAATATTTGATGAAGATATTGGTTTTGAAACAAGAAAGATGAAAACTTTCTTAAAAAATCATCCAGAAATCATCCGGCAATTTCATATTACTTTTATTAAACCAGAAAGAGTATTTGGTCAATAAGTAACAGAAGTGGTAGAAAATGGTGCCATTAAACTTGCTGAAAAAAATCGTCTATTATATGGTAGCAAAGAATATATTACTGCCAACCAATGGATTGCTTTGAAAGACAAGGCCACTCTACAAGAAAGAATTAAGATGGCGGGCATTCTTGATAAAAAGTGTGGTGGCGGCTGTATCAATCATTGTCAAATAGACGCTCCTTTCACCGATGAAGAACAGGCTTGGAAAATTCTTAATTACATTGCAAGTCAAGGAGTCATTTATTTTGCCTTCAACTTAAAAATTAATATTGATGAATCACATCACACTTTTACAACAAAAACTTGCCCTATTTGCGGAGCCAGTCCAACTGATACTTATCAGCGTTGTGTTGGATATCTTGTTCCATCCCATTCTTGGAGTGAAGGAAGGCGCAGAGAGCTTGCGGAACGAGACTGGATGAATTTAAATGATATCATTCTGTGAGGTATTGAATGTCTGAATCCCTCCAATTAACTGTTCCTCTTTCTCGTCTCCGCAAAATGGTTGACGCACTCAAAGACAAGCCCGACATCACTCCGCTATCTTTTGAGTTCATACTTTTAGCTTTCTTCCCTACCGCATGGGCGCGCATCCAAGAAGCTTTTCATGATTACTACACAAAAGGCTATATAGCCGGATTAGCAGGACAAAAAAATGAAACTGAAATTTCTACTTGATGTTGATTGTGTGAACTATAAGAAGATTTCAATGTTTTTGGGATTCCCCAATTGCAACTGGAAATGTGGCCGCGCGCTATGTCAAAATAGCGCGCTAGCGCAAGAACCGAGTGTTGATATCGGCTATGAGCCTCTTATCCAACGTTATTTAAATAACCCTCTAAGCGAAGCAGTCGTTTGCGGCGGGCTTGATCCGCTTGATTCATGGGAGGAACTGAAAATTTTTGTTTCTCTTTTTAGAGAAAAAAGCTCTGATCCTATTGTAATTTATACGGGTTACAATGAAGAAGAAATTCAGCCGCAATTAATTTATCTAAAAAATTTTCCGAACATAATTGTAAAATTTGGACGTTTTGAACCAGATCAACCTTCTCATTTAGATGAGGTACTTGGGGTTCAATTAGCCAGTCCAAATCAATATGCAAGGCAAATTAGCTAAAAAAGTTCACAATTTAAAGACGAAGAAAATTTGTTTTTCTTCGTCTTTTTTGCTATAATATTATTAGAAAGAAAATGAAAAGGAAATAATAAAATGACTAAGAAAGAACAGTCTTTTTTCTCTATCGCGCGCGAAGTGTCGCAATTAAGCGACTTCCATGGGACGAATGTTGGCGCAATTGTAGTGGAAGGAAAACGTATTCTTTCAACTGGTTATAATTCTCAGCGAACGCGGCCGTTGCAAGCTCGCTATAATCGTTATCGTCATTTTGAGAATCATACCAATGCAATCGCGCGCACTCATGCTGAGATTGATGCACTTTCTCCTTTGATTGGGAAAGAAATTGATTGGGGCAATGTTTCTGTTTATGTATATAGAGAAAAAAAGAATGGCGAAAGAGGTTGTAGCAGACCCTGCGCCGCTTGCGCGAAACTCATTCATGATTTGGGAATTAAAACGGTTTACTATATTGATGAATTTGGAAATTATATTAAGGAGAAAGCTATTTAATGAATCATTTTGCGAGAAATACTTCTACTGGATTGGCCTGGGAAGAGATTTGTCAAGCGGATAAAGAGGGAATTGATTTATCTAAACATAATCTTTATAGATATTTATCTTAAAAACAAATCAATTGGAAGAAATTAATTTCTAAAAAATTACTTCCCGATGAAGCATATCTAGTAAATAATGAATTAAAAGTTTATGAAAAGAAATTTCAGCAAACTCCTGGTTCAGTAGATGAAAAATTACAAACTTGTGCTTTTAAAATTCTTTAATATAAAAAAATTGGAAGAGCTTTAGGAGTTCAAAAAGTTACATATACTTATCTTCTTAATAATTGGTTTTCTAGACCAGAATATAAAGACGTTTTAAATTATATTCATTCTGTTGATGGATGCGATTATAAAATTATGGAGGAATAATGGGACAAAATAAAGGATATTTAACTGCAAAAACAGATAAAGCCTCTGATGAATATTATACCCCAACTAATGCCATTACGCCATTGTTAAAATATATTTCAAAAAGTGATATAATTTGGTGTCCTTTTGATAAAGAAACTAGTAAATATGTCCAGACTTTTTTACAAAATGGAAATCAAGTAATTTATTCTCATATTGATAATGGAAAAAACTTTTTTTATTATTCTCCAGAAAATTATGATATTATCATTTCAAATCCTCCTTTTTCTTGTAAAGATGAAATTTTAAAAAGGCTTGAAGAACTTAAAAAGCCTTATGCTCTATTATTTCCATTACCAACTTTACAAGGACAAAAACGTTTCTCTTATTTAAAAGGAAAGCAAGCCTTAATTTTTGATAAAAGAGTAAATTTTTATCAAGATGAAGAATACACTAAAATCGTAAAAGGAGTATCATTCGCGAGTATTTATATATGTAATAATTTTTTACCAAAAGATTTAATATTTGAGGAATTACCGAATGATTGAAGAAATGAAAGAAAATTAAAAGCGTTCCCTGCTTTAACAATAAAAAAGATAGACCGAGCCGGGCGGTTTTTCTCGGCAGAGAGAGGAAAATAAAAATGTATACTATGAATGATTTTATTGAGAAGAAGATTTGTGTCAGCTTTGCGAACAGAAAAGAACGGATCAAGTTTTTGAAGATGTGCCAGAAAGCTGGGCTTATGTGGCGTAGCGGAATGTTACCTCTTGACGGCTTTGCCGCTGGAAGCGGCATTGATGGGACCCAAATAGAGTGCGGGTATAGTAATAAGCAAGACAGGAATCTCACACATTCCCAGGTTGGATGCCACAAAAGCGAAGGCTGGAAAACCGTCCCCTTTTCCAAGTTCCAGCCGGAAGAAACCATCGGCGTAATCAAGCGCAAAGGCAACACCATTACCGTACACATGGGAGATTTGCATGGCACGGCGAAGTGCTCCCCTGACGATCAATTTGACCTGTATACTGGGTGCGAACTGGCGCTCAGAAGGGCGCTTGGAGAGGAAAAGAAGGAGCCGGAGAAGCCGAAGTATTACAACGGGAAAATGGTGTGCATAGATAATGGCGGATACCCTTGGTGGACTGTCGGGAAAATTTACGAGTATAAAGACGGAATTGTGACTACGGACGATGGAGATAAGTACCCCAAAAACGGACAAGAGCCTTACCGGGACGCAGAGGATGCTAAACACCCCGGAAACTCATTTGCAAGCGGTCCCCGGCACAATGCAAGAGTAACAATGCTGGAAATTAAGGAAGCCGAAAAACCTGATAATTCGGAGAAGCAAAAACGCTAAGAAAATTCTTTAAAAGGAAAGATATGGAGAATAAAGATGATTAAACTAAATGTATATAAGTATTGCGAAGACTGTATGGAATTTGAGCCTCAGGTAACTCAGAGACCGAAGCAATTTGATGACAAATTTGGTGGTGATCCCTATTGGTTTGGCGATACGATTGTTGAGTGCAAGAACTGTTCGCATTGTGAGGCTATTTATAAATATTTGAAAAGGAAGAACGAAAATGCTGAAAATTGAAAATACCGAGGTGTATGGTTGGGAAGCAGCGATCCGCGGGATGAATCGTAATAAAGGTGTACGACAAACCAGCTCTGGGAAGTTTGAGGCACGTGTTACTGTCAGGGGTAATTTTGTCTCTTGTGGTACACACAAAACCGAAGAAGAAGCAAGAGAAGCTGTTATATCTAAAAGAATATAGCTTTTTAAATCAAATATAATCGCCAATGATGATGAACCATTAAACATTGTAGAAAGCGTGGAGAAAGGGTACTTTGTTTCTCCAAAAGGAAATATTTACAATCAATTCGGTGTTCTAATGATTGGTAGTATAAACCGTCATGGATATCGGCATTGTATTTTAAACGGGAAAGATCGTAATGTTCATCGCATAATTGCTCAAACTTTTATTCCAAATCCTAACAATCTCCCTTGTGTTAATCATAAAGATGGGAACAAACTAAATAATTCAATAGATAATCTTGAATGGTGTACACACTCTGACAACACATTGCACGCATATCGTGAAGGCTTAGAGAAAAAGCAAACTGGTGAAGAGCATCATAACCATAAATTAACTTGGACTGACGTTCATTATGAGACCTGGAGGGAACAAAATGATAAAAATTGAAAATGAGTTTGTGTCAAGTATATCCAGAGCCATATATTCAGCACGAAATGCTATGAACTCATGGGATAAGTCGGATTCCGATTTAGAGAAAGATATCGTCGGTTTTAACGACCTTGCCCTTGCAAAGCGACTTCGTAATGCCGGTACTGACCATCGTAAGTTTATGCGGATGATAACCGTCACGCTGGACATTGTAGCGCCGCTCTATTGGTGGGCCGAATATGATACGTACAAAATCGGCACGGTTGCCAACTCTTGTTCAAAAATGCATAAGCTTCTTTCTAAACCCTTTGAAATATCAGATTTCAGTTTTGATAAACTTCCTGGTTTTAGAAATGAAATTAAACAGTTTAGACCAAAAATTGATGAAGAGAAAGAACATTGGAAAGAGATTAGTGATGGTTATGACGTAAGTAATCAGGGCAGAATCCGACATGGTCAAAAAATTCTGCTGGGGAGTACTCATCAAGATGGTTATATTTTTGTTACGATTAAAGGTAAACAGACTCCCGTTCACCGTTTTGTTGCTGAAGCTTTTATTCCAAACATTAAAAATAAACCAGAAGTAAATCATATTGATGGGAATAAGATGAATAATGCGGCAGCTAATCTTGAATGGGTTACAAGGTCTGAAAATCAAAAGCACGCTATTAAGAATGGCCTACAACCCAATCCAGTAAAAACATATCTGGGTAAATTTACTGCCGAACAGCGGGAAGAAATAAAAAGTCTCGCAAACTCTGGAACTTTTAGCAGCCGGCAACTTGCTGAAAAATTTAACGTTTCGCATACTTGTATAAATGATATAATAAATGGGAAATATAAATACATAGAAAATAAAAACACATTTGAGGAAGTTGCAAAGCCGTTAATAAATATACTAAATGAATTACGTGATTCATATTTTTCTTGCGAAAGTGAAATGAATAAAAAAGTAATTTGGTATTCTATAATCCAACTTCTCCCTTCGTCCTACAACCAGCGGCGCACCGTAATGCTGAATTATGAAGTTCTTACCAACATTTACCATGCACGAAAAAACCATAAGCTTGATGAATGGCATGATTTTTGCCATTGGGTTGAAACCCTCCCCTATGCAAAAGAACTAATTATTGGAGAAGAAAAATAATGCATATTTTAATGCCAGAATATTGGGCCGCGCCGGATGATTATGGCGATTTAATTTATTTTAAAGATTATCTGCCTGTTGCTTGTAACGAATTTATTTGTACGTCTTACTTTGAAATTAATTTCAAACTTTATATTGGGCCAGATTATCCAACTGAATTTATTAAACGCCTAGATGGCGCGACTCTTTGGAGAAAGAAAAGTCGTGATACAGAGGAAGAAGAAATTGGGAAAATTGATTCTATTTCAATTGAAGTCTCTTATGAACTTGACCTGATAAATGATAAGAAATCTCCTGTTGGCCGCTATTATAATATTACTTTAAAAGGAGATATTAAAAGTGAAGACTATTAAAGTTTTTGGGTTTCAACAAACTGCGCCGAATCAATTTACTTTTACCGGGCAGGAGTTGGAAAAACTCCTAAATAAAGTATATTCTGAAGGCTACGAAGAAGGATATCTCTCTTTAACAACTAATGCCGCACACACACCAGATTGGAGAACAACAGGTACAGGTGTCCCTTATCCAAATCAATTTATAGAAGATAAAATTTCTAATCCCACAATTGGATGGGCAAAAACTAACTTAACAAATGGAGATGTAAAATGAGAGTATTAGAAGAAACTAAAAAGTATCGTGTTGACACTGAAGACGAAGCAATCGCGGCCATCCAACTTTTCCGTGATAAAGCTGACCAAAATGGCTATGTTGTGAGCAAATCCACCTACCAAAAGAAAGAAAAGAAGGCCAAAGGCGAAATCTTAGATAGTGGCTATCTTGTTTCCATTACAATGGTTTATGCTCATTTCTGGGATTTGGGAGACTAACGGGATGGATTTTTACTTGAAAACGACTTCTGTTTATCGCTTTGTCAACGACGATACTGATGAAGTAATCGGAATGATTACCGATGTAAAAAAAGACCATCGCGAATATTTTTTCTGGGATAAGCATCTCCATAAACGATCTTACGTTGAATATACGATTGATTTTAGAGGGATGCCACTGGATACTTTTCCCTTTCCCTGTGAAAGAGTCAGGTTGGAAATTGAAAGATTTGGTAAAACACAAGATAATGATGATTATATAAAGACTGTTAAAGTCGGAATTATTGATGAAATGCGGTTAATTTCAGAAATTACTGACGATGATACTTTTACAATTCATCAATTAAAAATTAAATGTTTTACTAATAAAATTAGGGAGACTGAAAATGGATGAAAAGATTTATGATATTATAAATATCGTGCCGCAACGAGACCTAAAAAAAGCTTTCACTGAATTGCTAGAGCTACCAGACGATCAATTCCTGGTCTTAAAACCTGTTATTATGGAAAGCCTCTATAAGGTATATAATACTTTAGAAAGTAAAATGTTCCTTTACCAAGGAATGAAAGCTGGCGGCATTTCAATTGAAGAGTATAACAAAGCTTCCAAAACGCTTGTTGATGAAATTAAAAAGCAGGAAACTCTTTCTCAGGTTAAAAAAGATTTTCTAATTCAAATTTTTAGCTTGGTTCAAACCGCAGTTAATGAGTGCGAAGAAGCCTCCAAAGAACTAATTCCAGTTCCAATTGAACTCTGTCACCCAAATGCAAAAATCCCCACTTATGCACATGAAACAGATGGCGGTGCAGATGTATATGCTGTAGAAGATATTACATTGCGGCCCGGTGAACAAACTATTGTTAAGACTGGTCTAAAGATTGCTTGCCCGCCCGGTTATGCAGTTCTTGTCCATCCAAGGTCTGGTCTTTCTGCCAAAACAAAAATGAGAGTTTGCAACGCAATTGGGCTTATCGACAGTGATTATCGGTCAGAGGTCGGAGTTATCATTGAAAATAATGAAGCTCTCATTAAAGACCTAACTTACGACTTTGACGAAAATCATCGTCCTGTCTTAACTTCCATTTTACATGGCGCCGACCTTCATATCACAAAAGGAGAGCGATTCGCGCAATTGCGGCTTGTAAAAGTTCCCCATATGATATTTCATCAAGTAGACAGTATTGATAATATTAAAGGAAATAGAGGTGGCGGTTTCGGCTCTACTGACTAACCATGGCTAGAATTTAGTTATCTGACATTAAAGAAATTTGCGCGACTGATGATTGGGAGGTCATCTCCACTTCCTACAAAAACCTAAATGACCCAATGGAATTTAAATGCGCTTGCGGCCATTTAGTGGTCGCGCCGTGGAAAAAAATTCGTGAAAAACGGCGCTGTCCAATTTGTGCAAAGAATGTATTCGTAGAATAGGACGAAACGGTGATTCCAAAGTTAAGGGGTGCTTTCCGCATTTTAGCATTAGATTAGGCCACCAAACGCAGCGGCTATGCCATTTTTGATAATGGAAAACTAATAAAATTTGGAGTTTTTGATGCTGAAAAGTTTGGGGCCGAAGTCGCACGCATTAGCGCAGTCCGACATTGGCTCATCAACATGATTGAAAATTGGAAAATAGATTATATTGGATTAGAAGGCATTTAGTTAGAAAAGAATTTTGGAGTTGAAGTATTTGCTTCATTGGCACGACTTCAAGGAACTCTTATAAATACTATATTTGAAGCAGGATTGCCGCATTTGGTTTGTCATACCGCAACTTGGCGCAATCATTGCGGAGTAAAAGGTGCGAGTCGTGCTGATCGCAAAACCTCAATGCGGCGCATTGCAAAGGAACTCTATGGAGTAAATGTGAGTGATGATGAAAGCGATGCTATTGGTATTGGTCTTTACACAGTAGCAATGGCGCGCCCTCACAGAGAAGTTGTAAGTTGGGAATAAAAAAGAGGGGAGTTAAACTCCCCTCAAATGGTCAACTCCATTTCTGGATTCTACGAATTAAATCCTCTTGCCAATTTTCTAAATGGTCGGCGACTGTTTCACAAAGGCACATTCCGTCTTTGTCCTTCTGACAAATGTCCTCAAACATTTTAAAAGAAGTTGGAAAATCTGTCTCCACCCTGGTTTTAGCAGAAATCACAAGATATTTAACCAGTTCTTCATGGTCTTTATCATCTTTCATGTGATGCGCCCAATCTAGCCACATTTCAGCGTCTTTTAGGTCATCACTCATTTTCTTATAGAGAGCTTTATAGGCTGTCATTGGCACACCTTCTTAACAACAATTTCAACGTTAGTAAAGTCAGCCGCAATACCGTTGTTTAATACAGAAAGAACAGTCGTATTATCAACGGCGCAACAAGAAGCAAGAACCTTCACCGCAGTAGTAAAACTCAGGCTAACGGGTGTATTGGCCGCCGCAGATAGTGCGGATGCGTTACCTGCGGGCACCGCTGTTCCATTATTAGCAAGCTGTACAATAATGGGATCGGTTCCAGAAGTTGTTGCGGTTGCAGTTCCAGAAAAAGACACAATGTAATAGCCGGGGCAATTCAAAGTAATTGAAGAGCTGCCTGCGCTATGAGAGATACATTTGCACGTTCTATAGCGATTCGTGTTGAATGGAATCGGATTTCCGGCACTTATAGATTGGGAAGTATTTGTGTAAGCGTTTAACATCTTAGTTTCCTCCTTTCAAAGAGGGCTTAGTTGTTAAAGCCGCACCCGCCGCAAGTGCCACCGTTTTGAGAAACATAGGGAGAACAAGTTATATATGCAGGCTTGCTTACAGGACGAATCGCTTCAACAATCTGAGCAGTTTGAGACTGCTGAGAAAGTTTATATTCAGCAGCAAGCAGGTCACGATCGCGGGCGGCCAGTTTATCGCGCAGGTCTTGCATGGTGTTCTGGTTGATTAGAGCACGAGTTAGATCGCCTTCAGTACGAATAGTATTAGTGATTTCACAAGTGTTCTTGTAAGCTTCGGCACCAAGCCGAGTAATCGCATCAAGTTGTTTGCAGCAACATTCTTGCTGTGCAAACCGATTTTCAGTTAAATTATTCCCGACATTAGTGAAACCAGCGTTCATAGCTGTTTGAAGTGCGTAAACATTGTTTAGATTGTCATAACGCACGTTGCCAAAGTTTTCCTTCATACTGCCGTTTAGATTACAAATGGAATCTAGGATAGAACGTTGATTACCAAGAATGTCCTGGCGGCCGAGGCCGTCAAAAAGTTCGGCCTAAGTCAGAGATTCTTGCGCAGCTAGGTTGCCGCGGCCAAAGCCATTGTTCCCAAACATCCACATCCAAACTAAGTAAATAAAGGGGTTGTCCATCCAGTCGTTGCGATCATCATCGCGATCTCTGGTTAGGGCAAGGATATCACCAGCACTGAGTCCTTCGTTCATCATCATAATGAACCTCCTTTTATATAATAGAAGCCTTTCGTCTCGCACACGGAGGGCTTCTTTTTATTTTCCTAAAATAAACTTTAATCCAGCTTCAATGTCGGAATCACTAATTCCTTGTCTGCGCGCCTATTGCACAAGATTTTGAAGCTAGCTCTGATTTAACTATTTTACCCCAGTCATGAAACGTTCTTTATCAATCGGCTAATTTTGAGATTGAACGCTCTACATCTGGGGCATTTGATGGCGCATCATATTCATAAGCATAGCCATCGGATTATTAGATGAGGTCATTTAACGAACCCTCCTTTTTCTTTTCAAGTTTATCAATTCGTTCATTTAACTTCTTTAAAGCTTCCAGCACTTCTTGACTTACTTCTCCTGGTTTTGGAGGATTGTAGGGAGCTGTTTGAAAAACTAATAAAGAAGGCTATCCATTTTGGATACACTTTAGATACAATAAATTCTCGCTTGGACAAAGTGCCGCTGTCATAGCTTGGCCTGCCGGCACATTTGAAATTTCCATTGAATTGTTTAAAACATAAAAGCTGCCTTGCGGCTGTGGGAACTAGAATTGACTAGAGGACGGCGCGCCGTTAAAATTAAAGTTATTTGCCACTCATTATACCTCCTATTCATTTCCTCTATATAAAAGTGAAGATTGTAAGAAGCTTCTATTACAAAAAATTATAGGTTCCATAATAATTCACAAAGTTCACAGAAAGTACATAAAAAAAACGCCTAGACAAATTATGCCTAGGCGTTTTCATTAAATAGAAACTATAAAAAATATATCAGCATCAGTAATTGCTGAAATGCCATTTTCATCAGATTCATCTTTTGACCAGCGCGCCACTTCAAAGACTTTATCCTCGTTGCCGCGATAATAAAGAGTTTCATTATCTTTAGCAATTCCCATCTCATAATTTAAGAGATCTGTCGCAGTTGGCGCGCTCTATCCACGACGAATCTGGAAACGATTTATTTTATCAGCCATTGAATTCAGTTGTGAAAGGAATTAAAGATTCCAATTCAGAGGGAGTAACTTCACCCCACCCATCAAGATCTTCCAAAGTTAATTGAGAGATCGGATCATCAATTTTTTGAGAAGCAAGAACCTGTACCCGATTAGAGAATTGTTCCATTGAGTCCTTTTTCAAAGCAAAGCCTTCACCACTTTTTACAGGCTGTCCATTTTCATCTTTTTCTACAAACTCGTTTAAAATGACAGCCATTTGCTCTTGGTAAAAGCGATAATCATCTCTGTACTGGGACGCAATTTTAGCGAACTTATAAGCAATCCTAATAGGCATCTTAACGGTTTTTAATTTTTCGTAAACATTGAAAAACGCATCAACATTAGATAAGGTCATCTTTAATTCCTCCTTTTAACTCCTTTATAAAATAAGTATATCATAATTTTAAGGAAAATACAAATTTTTACCAAGCGCCACCGTCAATTATGAAATTATCCAAATACACAGCTTCACCAATTGCGGCAATTGTATCTTTTGTATTATTTTTAGCAATTTCAAGAAGATGCGTGGCAACTGAGGCATTTTCTGAGAAATCAACGACATTGATTCCTAACCGGTTTTTTCCGTATCTAAGGAGAGGAACAATGTTGTAAATGGAAATCCAGTTAGAATAAAAGACCTTCTCTAATGAAGTCGCGCCCGTCGCAGAAATTGGCTGCTAAGTTCCAATTAATGCATAGGGAGATGCTGAAAGCACAGCCAGCCGGACGAAAAGGGAAGTTTTGCCTTCAGGGAAGTTAGCGATCACTTCTAGCGGAAAACTCGCAAAGTCATTCGTGCTACAAGATAATAATAACGGGGTTGAAAGCAAATTCTTAATTTCATTACCTTCCTAATATTGAAGCTGTAGTTTAACTTCTCCACTATTAAAATCTTCATAAGTTGACATTCCAGCACCGCCATAGTCAGAGAACTAAGAAGTCATCTTCCAGCTATTTTGAGAAGAATCAGTAGTTGATGGCCCGTATGATGGATAGGTAATTTGAACTTGTCCAGCTGTCGCGCGCCGCAACTAATAAGTATCTCCGACCAGTACATTATTTGTTAAGGCAGTATCTCTGCCGACTACACTAAACCTAAATTGGCAATCTCTATCTTCAAACTGCTCTTTTATTGTATAGGAAATAGTATCATTGACCGTTCCATTTTTAGTAACAATATCTTTATCAGCAAAAGATAACGTGCTCCATTCCTTTCCATCCCATTGTTCAGTAGCTTTTTTCTCCCTGTATTGAAGATTTACTCGCACAATTTGAATGTTTGGCCCAGTGATTGAATATGGGAAAGTTAAAACTTCACCTTCGTAAAGTTTGGAATTTTGAACCAAGGCCGCAGTCCCATCTGCAATTCTAATTGCAATGGGAGATGCTGTTAATTGCGTTAGCTCAGTAAAGTCTAAAATAATGGATTGTGAAACAGTAAAAGATTCTTCAAAAAGGGTTTTAAACGTTGCAAAGAAAGTAGCTGAAATAGAAGCGCTGTTAGAAATTTTCTCTGCTAGATTTGTCAAACTCCAAGTTGAAATCAAATTTGAATCACTACTGACTTCATGAGAAATTAGCGGCAGCTCATAAGATTCACTTTCGCCAATTTGAATCACAGCAGATAGCGGAGTTTTCCCTAAATTTAAAGTTTGGTTTCCATTAACAAAATCTCCATAGGCATAAAATGGGAGAATAATTGCATCCAGTGTAGTTTTAGAATAAGGTTTAATAATGGCACCTTGTAATGCTTTAATTTCGCTTCCAGTGCTCAAATTCTGACAGCGTACTAAAGTAGCAGTTTCGCTCTTTGTTCTTGTTCCCCACGCGGCAGTCATTTGAAAATTAATTTGTTGCGCATATTCTTCAGGAAGTTTTGCGTCATAAATGCCATTTATATAAGGAGTAGAATCAGTTCCCGCTTCGCCAATTGAAATCAACACGCCTTTAACGCTTTCAGCCTTCCCCCACTGTAAAGACGCGCCCGGTGCAGTTTGCGAACCGCTAAAAGCTGTATCTCTTGTATAGGAGATAGAAAAATTACGATAGAAATTATTTTCAGTCGTACCTTCAATTGTTTTTAAGTCATGGCCATTATAAATCTTCTTAATTTTGGGGAATGGCGCCAGACAATAAATAGAGGAAACAGACCAGTCGCTCCATTCAATGCCATCATAGTAACGTATTCTTCCCTTGTATTGCCGTCCGTTATCGCCGGGGCCAAGTGCTTCTCCCAATGAAACAGTCGCCCCGTTCAAAGTGAGAATGTTATCTTCATTTGGCGCGCTACCAATTCCATCGCTATAGAGAATTTCATAGGATATCTCTTCTGCGGTTTTGCCGCTACTGGGCGCAAATGTTAAAGTTGGAATCGGAACGTAAGAATAGGAAGTTGCGTTCAATTCTGATTCGTAGGCGGCGCCGCTAATTTTTGTTTCAGTTGAAAAAGTCGGCTTCACATTAACGCTAATTGTCTTTTCAACCGGAGTGGAGTATTCCAATCCATCAAAAGCCCAAAACTTATAGGTTGTTTGAGAAGTAATTGATGCACCAGTCCAAGTTGTGCCAGATATAGCGGTTTTTTCCCCACTACCAATCGCATAGAAGAATGTTAAATTTTGTCCATCTTCGTCTGCCCCAGAAATTTGCGCAGAAGGGGTGCCGCCAGTAGAAGGAACTTTATCTTTAAAATTTGAAATGGAGACAATCGGCAGACGGTTCACAGAAAAAGAAATTGTCGCTTCTCCAATGGGAGAATTATAACCATTAACAGCCCCAATTGATTGCACTTTGAAATAAAAAATTGCTCCGCGCGCTACATCACTTGTTACATCAAAACTTAAAGGCGAACTAATTGATTCTTTATAAGAACTTTCTTCTGTCGGCTCTTTCCCTACTTCATAAAACACCCTATATTTTTGAATAGGGACATTAATGCCCGCAGACGCTCCGCTCCAAGAAATTTGAACAGATGCACCGGGCTTTTGAATAGACTAGCTGACGCTTAAATAAGTAGGGGCGGTGGGTACAGTATAAGAATAGTCAAATGATAACGAAGCACTTTCAAGAACCAAGTTCCCTTCCGCTTTTACATTTGTAAACCCAATGACAAAATTAACTGCTGTCTCTCCTTGGTTCCGAATGGCATTTTTCAAAGAAGAAAGTGCCACAGTAATAGTTCCAGCTGTACCGCTAAAAATTGCATTGGAATAATTTGTGTAATCATTTACAAACGAGGTTGCGCCAACAGCACAATAACAAGAAAATGTACCGTTTCCACTAAAAGTTAGAGTCAATGAACCATTATCAAATAAAGAAGGATTTAACTCAAACCTTAGCAATTGCGCGAATGATGTTCTTTCACTGCCAATCCAACGTCGGGAAGTGCAATCACCTGTCCCGCTATATTTGCCAGTTGAACTATCGTAAGAACTCTAAGCAGTTGGAGTTCCAACACTAATAGAAGTTCCGGTTTCAAATTCATTTCCAATTTTATTGTTTGAAGAGCTAAGAACGCTTGTTTCTCCACCAGAATAATTGTAAACATAACCCGCCATTCTGGTTAAAATTTCGTCCCTAGTTAGTGTGTAACCTTGCGCCGCGCTTTTAGCCGCAGCTTGCGCCGCATTTTTCGCCGCAGTCTCAGCCGCGGAGGCAGTCGGATAGACTGCCCCCGTTGAGGATTGCTTTGAGAAGGTTTGCGCGACTGTTGTTTTGTAAGCTACCGCATTTTGTAATGTTGAACGGCTTACAGTATTAATAGTGTGTTGCCACGCCATTTTCGCCTTTTACCTCCTTAATAAACAAAGAGAGAATAACCTTCTTCTTCATCTTTCACATATTCAAGTCTAACATCGTCTTGCGTACCAAAACGCACATCTCTATCAAACCAAGTTTGCGATGCTTTTCCATGAATTAAATCTTTTTCAATTAAGAGCTTTTCATAGAAGGCCAGCTAGTCTTTGCTAAAAACAATAGTCGCGCCAGTTTCGCTTTCACTAGTTTCAAAAGACAATGTTTTTTGCTCTATCTTTAAGTGCCCTTCGTCATCAGTAGTTTTGAAAACCTTGCCAGTAAACTGAACCCCTCCGCTTGCATTTTGGAGAAGTTTGATAAAAGGTTCTCTAGTTGAAGAATAAGATTCTTCGTAAAGACCGCTAGATGCAATTGCCAGCGTATTCTTATATTTTTCGCTATCGGGCACTAAATAGTAGTAAACAGTTCCGGGAGATGGTGCAGTATCGGTTGTTTCTCGGTAAACGCCATCTACTTCATCATACTCATAGTAAATGGTGCCAGAAGAGAAGGTTGTCCCAGTAAATTGACGATAATCACCCTTATGAATCCACTCTCTAAACTATACGCCATTTGCTTTTTCTGCGGTGTCATAAATGATTAAGGAAGGTTCTCCCTGCTTACCTGCACCATCAATTATGGCAGAACTAATCTTCGCACCTTCAATTGTAGAATTAACAATAATACCATTAGCGAAAGTTCCCTTGGTAGCGTAAATGTAACCTTCACGAGTTACAATAAAGGGAGATTGCTGAATGGCTAAGTCTGTTAGTCCTTGCGCGCCAGCCCACATAATGATACGATCTTCTGGGTGGTCATCTTCCTTTTGATAAAGTGGAATATTGCTTTTACTGTCAAAACCTGCGGAAATATCATTATTGTCGCCAGAAGTAATTAACCGACCATTTAGATAAACATTATCAGCGTATAAGCCATACCCCATGCCTGCTAATGCGGGAATTTCGCCAGAAGATGCGCCGAGGTCGCCCAAAATCAATCTTTTAACCGTATTCCACTAATTATTTTCTAAATCATAGGAAAGCTAACTCATTGACAAGGCGCGCGTTGCTAAGAAACTGCCGACACCGCCAGTTGCATCTTCACTATTAACACCAATGATATTGTTCTTAGAAGAGCCTCCTAAATAAATCATTGTATCTATAGCATCGGCGGCAGTAGATGCCAGTCCGCTGTCCATTTTTACTTTAATAGTATGCACCTGTCCGCCAACTTGAGCTGGATCTTCGGTCACATAACCTTTAACTTTCTGCGTTGTGCCGCCTGAAGTTATTTGAAGCAAAATGGCTTCACCCTTTTCTGGATAAGCAATTTTCCGGAAATCATCGTCATTGATAGTAATTTCATAGACGTTATTCCCTTGGCCAGAGATTGAAATTTCTCTGGTGGACGGACGGAAAATAAAGGAACCGCCCATTGCCTAGGTTTTTAGTGCCTTAAAGACCTGAGTAATAATAGTTGTTGCATTTATGGTAGAGGCTTCAATATTACCATTAAAGTAGGCATTGCGGAATTGTGCCATATCCTTGGACAGCCGCCAATAATATTGGGTTGGGGTAGTGCCTGGAATTGGTTCACTCTACATTACGCACTCATTTTGAACGGTAATAACACCATTTTGAGAGACAATAAAGTTCGGCTACTTGACTCCTTCTGCATTAGTTCCATAAGCGACAATAGCATCGCCGCCGTGTTTTGCTGGATTATAAAGATAGAGATCGCCAAGCCGAATCATATCTTCAACTGTTGCACCTTCACCTAGCGCAATGTTTTTGACTTCAATGCGACTTTCGCCCGTTTCAGAATTGGAAATTAAACGAAGATTTTTATCCTTTGAGACAATTGAATTATCAGTAATCTCAAAACCACCAATAGTACCCTCAGACGATGTAATTTTACCAGAAAAATCGCCATTAACACCAGATAGAGTGCCGCCAGAAATTAAACTACCAGAAATCTGAAGCGTTCCATCTAAGTTAGAGTAAGAAAGGCTCGTTGTCACATTGCCCAATTCATCGGTATGGCGGATGTTGAAGTCACCATTTGTAATGGTTAGACCGTTGGCAGTAAATTGGAATCCTGCCTTTTGAATGGCAGCAAACAACCCATCAGCTTCTAATGATAGCCGCGCCATGTCATCATTTAGACCCGTCTTAACGCTTATCCATTTTAGACATTCCTAATATTTTCCATCTGTAGTAAGGTCAGCTGCAATTTTAATTGCACAGCTATCCGCACTATTTAGTGCATTAATAAAACTCCGGAGTGCTAAATAAGAAGAAACACTGGCCGCCAATACATCTCTGTACAATTTACCAATATGGAAGTAGTAAACTGTTCCTTCACCCTTTTGAATTGTGGACGTTTCATCATCTGGATTACAATTAATATAATCCCATGTTTTATCGCCAAGAGCGTCTACGATAGAGGTCGCGCCATATGACAAATCTATATCGTACTAATCTGTTAAGAAATAAGATTCAGGCGTTTTAATGTAATAAGTTTGCGAGGGGTCATAACTTGCAGACCCAGAAACGGGAATATAAGTGTCGCCATCTTTAATATAATAAACAATGCCTGGCAAAAACGCGGGATTTTCATCATCAAAATCAGCTTCTTCATACTTTGAAGAAACACGGCCATCGCGCAACTGGATAGTAAGGACAGAAGGAGAAAACTTATAAGTAATTTCTCCATTATCACTAACCGAAGAAGAGAACTTCAAAATTTCTTCTTGTCCTGTAATCACCATAAATTGATTGGCGTCTTGACCAACTTCACCTTGTTCACCCGCAATGCGAATTGGATCAGTCCATGTTGCGCCATCATCATAGGAGAAGCGCGCCCACTTATCTCCGTTTTGAAAAATGTCGTGCCAGCTTGTAGAATCGGTACTGTACTGAGCTTTTACTGCGGGCGCGTTTTCACCCGGTTTCCCATCTGCGCCTTTAATTTCAGTCCACTCATAATCTTCTTTTGCCGCTGGTGCCGTTACACTATTTCCACTATAAACGCCAATATATTTAGTTTCTTGAGTGGGAGAAGGAGTAAAATTAGAACCATCAGCGTTAGCACTATAACGGATGTGAACATAAGCACTTGCACCAGCCTGACCAGGTTCACCATTCTCAACCATTTTAAGCGATATGGTGTCTGAATAGGTCTTGCCATTTGCACTAACTTCTGCCTTCAAATAGCACAGGCCATTTTGGAATAACGTCGCGGCTGTTGCAAAAGAAATTGAGAAAGTCTCACCTGTCGTACCTGTACTAGAAAATTCAGGAGTTGAACCTAAATACCAAGTTGGAGTTGACGCACCTTCTATAGAGGTTTTAATATGGAAGGTTAGTTCGTTTGGTTCAACGGATTCTTCATTCTTTTTGAATGTTTCACCTTTCTCTGCTACAATACGAATGCCAAGAGTGTCAGGAAGAGTCTCAATTGTTAAGCCGCCAATCTGCCCGCCGGTCGCATAAATTTCGCCATGAATCTCTGCATTTTGCGCAACAATTTTACCGTTTTCGTAAACAATGAAGTTAGGAGATTCATTGCTTCCACCAGCGACAAAAACGCGGTTTCCATTCACATCGCCTGCAACAGTACCAAGATTGCCGATTGCAACTTTGGAGTCAGTAGAGCCATCTCCAATTTTTAAAGCATTTTTTAACCAGAGATTACCATCGCTGCCGGTTTCCATTGCAATCGCGCCATCGCTATTGCGAATTTGAAGACCATAGTAATTTCCAGCCTCATCTAACTTTCCTAAAATAACACGATTAGTTAGCGCGCCGCTATCATTTTTTTGTTTTGCAAGAATTTGATTTTTTTCAGAATTAATTTCAATGGAGCCATTACCAAGACTGTTCTTTAGCAAAAAGCCTTTCCAAGTCAAAGCAAAACGAGTCGCATCATTATTCCAAATTGAATCTTCGCTGGTAAAAATAATATTGGGCTAATCTTCTTTAGCTTCAAAATTGGAAACACCATATAGACCAAACTGGTCATGACGAATGAATTTATTAAGCCAAAGATTTCCATTTTGTAGCCAATAAGCAGTAATACCATTGGCATCCCATCTATATTGCGGCATCCCGCCATTTAAAATGGTAATATTATCTGCGTTGATGTTGCCTGCGGTTAAATTCTCGGTTGAAATACCAGTACCGCGCACACCAGTTCTCCAAGTGATGCCGCCATCAATTGATAGCAAAATGCCCATTGAACAAATTTTTACCATTTCATTGGGGTTGTTCTGATTGATGAGGGTAATGCCAGTTGCATCTTGGATTACAGTTTCATTCTGCGCGGCCTAAATGATATTTTCATTGCGCGCGAAAGCTGTCTACAATGTTTCGTATTTGAGAGTGCCGTCAGAATTTACGATAGCCGCCGCTTTAGCATAACTACCAGAAGCATATTGTAGGCTTTGAGTGGTGGCAGTAATGCGTTGGAACAAATCTTCAAACTGAGTTTTGTAATTTTGAACCTTAAAGCTGTCGTTCTATGGGCTATCAAAGTAAGATGTAATTTCAGCAATGAAAACTTCTTCTTTGTAGGGCGTTTTTACGCCATCAATCGTTTGAAAACCAAAGAAACCGGTATCCTGAACGAAGCAAATGTCGCCTAAATGGAAAACTTTTGCTCTAAATTCTGGAAGAGCGCTTAAACGTAAAACCTAAATATCATAAGAAATTTGCGGCCGTGCGGATGTGTAGGCAATAGAACAAGCATCTAAGTAATAGAGTTCATCATCTACATAATCTTCACTAGACCATACACCTTCTTGAATGTATGAAGAATACTTGTTCCAAAATTCTTTATGCTTAGCGACAATTTTTTCTTTCAGTTCGTCCTGTTCTTTCTTCCATTTTTCTAATTGGGCCTTTAAGTTTTTAACACTCTCATCTAATTTTTCGGCCATTGCCTTAAAACTTTCAACATTTTGAAGAACATCAAAACGAGTTTTAACTAAACTTTGTAGCCGTTGATAGTCAGGATTTTCCTTCGCATATTCCAGCGCTGCGGCAACCGTTGCGGTATTAGATAAGGCCATCATATCAGCTTCTAACTAATTAAGCTGGTCTTGCGCGCTATCTCTGTAATTAGAGTAAGTTGTTAAAAATCCTTCTTGTTTAGTTAGTTCCGTTTCTTTCGCCGCAATTCGTTCTGCATTTTCATCATACTTTGTATTCCAACGGTTTAAGTAATAATAATATCCAATTGCGTCGGGGGTTGTCATATACAAATCTTTGGTTAACTGTCCAGAAGAAAGTAAACCCTAAGAAATGTAATATCCAAAGTCCAAAACAAACGATTCTCGGCAATAGTTATTATGCGCCCGCGCGATTGTCGCAAAACCATCTTGCGCAAACTCGTTGGAATTTGGTTTTACAATCGTTTTAGAAACTATTTGATCGCTATTTATAGTACGCTGAATAGTTTTTAAGTCAATACCATAGACAAAGCCAACCCCAGTCCGCTCACCAATTTCCTCTTTAAAGGTAATTGTCTTTTTTGGACAACCATTCTCATCGTACAAAATACGACCAGTATCTTGGTCGTGCTCTGTGTTAAAAATAGCCCAACATTCAAAAGTTTCACAAAGGTTTTGAATTAGATTAAATCGGTTAGATTCTTTCCCTGTAATGGTACGAATCTTTTCATATGTATTTTCAGACGTCCCATAATAAGGCTCATAATCAGGTTGCTTTTGCGTTCCATTATAGGAGTAAATAATGTCATCGGCACTGTTATAGTTTTGCGCGGGGTCATAATATTTATAATAAACTTCCCCAATGGACATCATATCCATTTCACCGGGGTTAATGCGCGATGTGGAAAGAAGATAATAAGTTTTGGAAGCTTTTGGAGTTAAATCTTCTGTTTCAATGTAAACACCGCCAATATTCTCATAATAAGTTAATGCGCTATCAAAGCTTGTTAGATTTTCTTGCGCTTCATACTTATTACCTAAAATATAGGGGAAGAATTGAAAACTTTCAATCCAAATCGGTGCTCCGCTTGCTTGGCTTAAAAGCAATCCAAAATTAACTTCACGAATAATTTCAGAACGAGTTATTGCTTTCTAACAAACATATTCTTGCTCAATCCAGTTATCTTGAATAGACTGAGAACCGTTAATCGCAAAGTAATTGCTCCCATCTGGGGTGTATGTATAAACTTCAATCCCGTCTATTGTAGTTTTTGTCCAACTATATTTTCCAACGAAGGCCGCAATGGCGCCCGACGTCAAATAATCTCCAGTTGGAGATAAACCATCTGCGGTGGATGCCCGCGCACGATAACGGAAAACCCATTTATCTCCTGCTTGGAAACCCTCGGGAATGAAGGAAGAAGAATTTTTGACTCCTCTGTTCAAGTAATTTGTATTACTTGCAAACCGTAAATGAGAAGTAGCAATATAAGATTGAGATAAGGAGGTTTCTTTTGTCCAATCCGGATAAAGTTTAAATTGAAGCTCTCCGCCACTCCATCCAGTTAAAGAAGCAAAATTCTCGTTATTAACAACTAGGTTATTAACGTAAGTTGGGTCTTTAAATTCAGTTTGAGTATAGCCCCAGTAGGTTTTGCCATCTTTGGTAAAAACATTGACTGTGCGGCCCAGCTTTGAATCTATTAACGTTTTTTGCTTTCGTACTAAGCGATTTGCGCGATATCTAGCCGAAACATTAGCGTCTTTGTCAATTTCAAAAAGAAGAGTCGTGCCTTTTTTAGCTTGTAAGTAAGTTTTTTGGACTGAATTTACGGTGCGGATAGTTTCCTCCCACTTGACATCGCTAACTGCAAAGCACTCGCCATTTAAAACTAACTACTTATTAGTTTCTGTTTTATAAGGCGGCTCTCCAAACCAAAATTGGCAATAATCTTCTCTGCCTACTACCACTGAATAGTAAACCAAAATTGCAGAATCGGTGGGAATGGAAGTGCCGCTATCTGTAGAGAAAGTGGAAGCCACTTTTACTTCATAAACCGGTTCTTCAATTTTTTGGTCTAAAATTGTATCTGGCCCACGTTTCCAATCAGTACCCTCTAAAATGCGGTCAGCCAATTCGTTAATAGTTCCGGTGTTATTTTGAAGTTCATTGTCAAACTCCAAATTAAAACCATTCTTAGAAAGCTCATTTATAAAGGCATCTTTGCAAGTGTAAGAAATGGTATGGTCACCAGAGTTTTCAACACAACTCTTTACAAACATATCATACCATTTACTTTTCCAAAGCACCTTAATTTTTCTTTCATTAACTAGAAGCCCGACCCAAGGATTTTTTACCCTTTCACCTGTCCGGCTATCAATATACTCATAATATAGCTTAAAGGTAAGAGTTGAAGTTCCATTAACATTATTCACTAAGCATGGCTGAATGGCGCGATTTTGAGAAGTCATTGTATTGGAACCGATAATACCAATTTTTTCTTCCTCAAAATGCGCTGGAACTTTATCAGTGGCCGCGACCACGACATCTTCCCAAACGCTAATTTCGTATTTATCTTTTCTCATTTTTACTCCTTAGAAATAGAGATAATCATACTCTATCTTTGCGCTTTGCGCGCCTGTTGATACGAGTTGAATTTCTCCTCCTCCAATTGAAGCATTGGTTGGGATTTTGAAAAAATCGCCGCTGGTTATATAGCGATTATAAAGAGTGCCAGTTTGTTCAAAAGAAGCATCATAGCCCTCAATTAAGTTAGTTTTAGAATTGACACAAATGTAGGTGTCAGTTTCATTTAGAACTTTGTCAGAACTAAAATTTAAAACTCCCAACATTTGTTCATTGCCGCTAACTTGTAAGCTTAACTTGGTTAAGTTCTGAAACTGCGCGCGGCTATAAAAAAGTTTGTAATCAGTAGGCAAATCACCTGGATTATAAACTTGTGTGGTAGCACCGGGCGCGTCATAACTACCTTTTGTTGCTTTTAAATTGATAGAAGGCTGCCATTCAGCTAAATTATAAATTTCTTCTGAACTGGCCTCATCTAAATATTTGAAACGGCTGTGCGCAAAGGGGTAGTAAATAGAAAAACTCAGTTCCCCTTCTCCCTTAAACACTCGTTTCTTTTCATAAACCATTTTATTCTAAACACTATCCCAGAAGCGGTAAGTTTCATCAAAAGGCAAAAATTTCAAATATGGAGTGCCAATAATTTTTGCCGTCCACGCCTTAAAGGGCAGCTCATCAAACCAGAGTTCTTTTAAAGACCCATCTGGCGCGAATAGCTACTGCATGGCGCGAACTTCTTTTTCTTCAACACAATCAAAAGCAATTGGGAAACTAATTGTCCTTTGCGAATACGTAGTTCCAAAATAGTAAGTTTCATCTCCACCCGGAACGTTTGAAGTAGAGTCCGAGAAGGACGGGAACAGGTTTTGAGTATACCTGTTCCCATCGCTTACACGGACGATTCCGAGAGAAGAAGAATGAACCCCACCAAAAGAGAACCCAATGTAGTCGCCCTGCAAATCGGTTTTCATTCCTTTTCCTCCTTTTACTCGTCTCTCTTATAAGTATTAACGCAACCGATTAATGGTGTGAACATTACGATAGGCACTGTCTTCGTAAATTTTCTCTTTGAAACGGTTCCAAAGTTTATCAACATCATAATCGCTTCCAATGGAATCTACAACAAAGTTCACATCATAATAATTGTCACCGCCCATCATTGTCTTTGTAGATACATCGCCAGACAGTAGAGAGGGAAGAACTTTTGTTAGTTTTAAGAAAGCTTCAGTTTGAATGGGATTTAATACATATTCTGGTCTGGAGAGAGTTCCATCTAGCCAAGCCGGACCAGTTTTAGAGGTCAAGCCGCCAGAAGCGAATTTCATGTTGGATTTGTCGCCTTCTAATTTACGGCCACCGCGGCTTTTGCGAATTGCTTCACTATCAAGTAAAGCCTACTGGTAAGATTGCTATTCAAGTTTTCTGGCAATTTGAGCATTGGGAGCTTTGATTCTTCCAACTGCAACTGGACCATTTGCTGATCCCCTATATTGAGTCCAATAGGAACCAGAATCATTGGGATTAGAATCAGAACCTCCACCGCCTCCGCCACTTCCGCTAGAACCGCTATCATTGCTAACAACTTTATCCTTAATTTCGGGGCGGCCTTCGCTAGTATCTGCTTTTTTAGCAACCCAACTCTTTGTTTTGGGGTCATAGGAAAGAGCATAAATTCCGCCATTGGCATCTTGCCATTTGCCATTGGTGTAGGTTAATTCACCTGCATTAGTTTGAAGAGTATTGCCTTCCTTAGATTCGCGATCAACCATCCAATCAGAGAAGCCAAGTTGCGCTTGATTGTACTCTTTAATGAGTTCCGCAATCCAGTTCATTTGACCGAACTCACTCATACCCTTAAAAGCATCAGTTCCCTTCAATAGTTCTACCAAAGCAGAATTGTTATTAAAAGTACCATCTTCGTTGAAAGCGCCTTGAATTAAGGTGTAAGTTTCTTCCCAAAATTCGCCGTTTTTTGCGGCCCAGTCAAGTTGAGCTTGCATAATCTCAATTTGACGTTCACGCTGATCGTTAGCTACATCATTGACTTCATTTAACCGGTCAAGTTCTTGGTCAATTAAGGTGTCTTGATAGTTTTGGCGAGCTTCTTCCAACTCTTTTTGAAGCTGGAGAATTTCAGTCTGATTGGCGCCAGACGTATCACGTTGTAGATAAGATAAGCGAGCTTCTTTGTCTTGAAGATCTTGCTCGGTTTTGGTGTTATCCCGAATTTGTCGCTGGAGTTCAATGGAATGAGAAAGGTCATCTAGAATTTTAGAATTTGTGTCACTGATGGTTGAAGCAAGGTCGCTAAAATCATCAATTAAAAGCTGCTGGCGCGCAACAATTGCGTCATAAACTTTTTGCTCAAAATCCAAATATTCAGACTTGCCGCGCTCTTTGATTTCACGCAGTTCATCTTCCATATCGGAAAGAGTATCTTGCGTTTCCTCATATTGTTCAACGAGTTCTTCTAGGCGGCCAATGTAATCTTCAACCGCTTGACCTTTCTCAGTATCAGTGATTTGCTCAAGACCTTCCCAATCAATTGTGATGGTTTGGGTATCAAAGTCATAACGAGCATAGTCCATGACGCCCAAATCTTCATAACGTTTTTCAATGCCATCACTGTTACGGTAAGTTTCGCGCCCAATTTTTTCAATTTGTTCGCGGCGGCCTTGCTGTAAACGAGTTTGGAAGTTGATTTCCTTCTCCAAATTAGCAATGGTTGAAAGCGTGTTTTTGATTAGGTCTGAAAAAGAAGCATTGCGATCCTCTAACAAACGATCGTAAGTTTTCTCTAACTTTTCACGGTCGCGCAGAGCTTCGTTGATTTTTTCGGTGAGGTTGTAAAGAATGTCGTAAGGATTATCCCAGACATCCTTCTTATCTCCACCTCCACCGCCTCCGCCGCCTCCGCCACCGGAAGACGCGTTGCGCGCGCCCATTCCAGCAGAATTGGAAACGTGGGCTGAATAGATAGGAAGCTGCACGCCATTTTCGGTTTTCCACCCCGTTTGAACCCAGGTTAGGTCAAAGCCCAAAGCGTTCATGCCGGCTTTTAGCTTTTGAAGTTCTTCCTCAGAAGCGTTGACGCTATTAAAGATATCCGAAACATCCATGTGGCCGGTGATTTGGAACTCTTTATCAGTTGCGCTTCTATCTAATATTGCCTGAAATGCTTTGGAAGTATTCTCGGTTTGTTCTAAAGCGGGTTGTAATTTTTTAAGAAGGTTTTGCCTAATGCGCGCCAGAGCGTCTTCACTACCACCTGCCAATTCTTCAAAGTCAGCTAGATTATCTTGAATGAAATCATCGTCAATTCCTTTGAAAACTTGTTTGGCTTCTTTAGACACTTCACCTAACGCTTTCTTGTAATCGCTGCTTTCTTTGTCGCCTTTCTTTAAGATGTCAATGTTATTTTTAAGAGCGGTGCTAAATTTACCAAAATGCTCCACAGTATCTCCCGTTTCACGGGATAGACCCAACATAACATCTGTGGTTTTACTTGCTTCTTCATTCCAAGCTTTCAGAACATTTTGAGCATTTTCGTCTTGATAGACTTGTGCTTTTAAGGTTGCAGACCTGCGCGCGACATCTTCTTGGTTGGCTGTGTCTGGCGTTTGAGACAATAATGCTTGCGGGGTTTGAGAAACCATATCGCGCGAAGTTGCAGTCTCTAATTGCGCGCCGTATTGACCAACAGTTAACAGGGATATAAAACTCTGGAAAGCAGAGGAAAGAGAGTCGCCAGTTAGATTGCTAAAACTAGTTGTTCCAAAAAGAAGGGGAAGAGCATCTTCTGTGATTCCAAAATCTTTTGCCTATTCTTTCAGCCAATTCTGGCGCGCAGCATCATCGGTTAGTCTTTCCCAAGCAGAGGTTAAGCCTTCCGTTGAGTACTTCTCGCTTTGTTCTCCTTTCTGAAATTCCCTATATCTAGCATTAGCTGCTTCTTCAACTGCTGCTTGTTGCTTCAAAGTTTCCAGATTCTGTTGATAAGATTTGTTAGTTACTTCCGCAACATAATCATACAAATCTTGAACTTCACCAATGAAACCATAAGAACCGCTTTCTGTTTGAGCAAAACGCTCTTTCAAATATTGGTCGCCTTCGGCCGTTCCACCAATAGCGTTCGCAATTTTTTGATAATCTTCTGTGGAAAAAGCATTTGTGCCAGACTCTATCGCATCTTTAACTGCTTCTCTTGCATCACGCGCATTGTTTTTTGCACCCTCAAAGTCAAAAGCCCGCTTTTGTGCAATACCGAGCTGGGTTGCAATGCTAGCCAAAGACCCAAAAGCACTAATTACATCGCCTGCCGCAGGAGCAATCCCCTCAATTTCAGAGCGGAGATTTTTAACTTGATTTGGGTCAGTAATGTCTAAGCCAGTTAATTTATCAAATAACTGTTGCTTTTGTTCTTTAGTAAGAGAAGTATCTTCAAGAACAGCAGTATAAGCATCTAAGAAAGCATCTCCAATTTCAGGAGCATAGGAAGCGAAATCAGTGTATTGATTTAAGGCTAATTGGGCTTCTCCTGCGGAGTAGCCTTTATCGGACATCGTGCTGAGAAATTTTTGTTTTTTTGCAGAGCGAGTGTTACTGCCATACTTAGCTTGCTTGTCTATATCCGCCTACTTATAGATTTCTTCCCAGGTTAGCTTTCCCAAATTTTCCATTTGGTACAAATAACTTCTAAGAAAACTCTCAGCATCGCTGCCAAAAACGTCTTTTAAACCACTATCTTCTACTAATTGCTTGATTTGGTCTGGATCACCAAGAAGCTTTTCAAACTCTTTGCTATCTTCAGCAGTTAAATCTCCAACTGTCTTAGACAATAATGATTTAAGCGCATTACTTGTCGTGCTCTGGCCCAAAAGCTGAGCCATCTGTGCCTATTTCTGAGAGTCACTAGCATCATATTTATAATAATCAGTCTTTGAATAAAGTTTATGAACGCCATATTTTGAAAGCCATTCTTTATCTTCAGATGATGTTCTATAATATTGGGAATTTATTACCTCAGACTGGTTCCGGATATCTTTTCGTAAACTATCTAATTCAGCTTCGCTTAGATTCTGCTGAAGTTCTTGCGCCCTGTTTTGATTTTTTCCAGACCCAAAATCAATCATTGGGACACCATTAACGTTTACGACTTGAAATCCTTCTTCTCTCAGAGCATCGGCAGAAGCTTTAACTTCTTGCAGTTTATTATTCCACTCATCAGTGCCGCGCGTTAATTCTTTAAGTTCGTTTAACCTATTTTGATAATTGGATTTTTCACTAACAAAACTATCATAGGCTTCTTGCGCTTTTTTGAAAGAGTCCGCTGCTCGTTCAGCTTGCTTTTCAGGACTATAGTAATCAAAAAGTTTACCAATAGCAATTAGTGCGCCAATTGCTCCAACAACTGCCATGATGGGGGCAATAGCGGGGGCCGCCGCAGGTCCAAGCAAGGATAAAGCGGCAGCTGCGAAAGAAGCGGTTGTTGCAGTTGTACTCAAGGCTTCACTCGTCATTAAGAGAGCTTCACCCAATTCACTGGTTTCATCCACTGAAGTGCGAATAGTTTGATTTATAAGACCAAGCCCCGCACCGGCTAATCCAACAGCTCCCGCGATTTTTTGAGATTTAGAAAGGCCACTTAAAACAGAGGTTCCACCTGCATTTGGATTTTGTTCGTTTCTTTCCGAAAGAAGTGGTACAGTACCAACTCCTCCCGTAGATGTCCCAGTTGCGGAAACAGTAGCGCCTCTCGCGCCATCTTCAAATCCTTGTCTCGCGGCTTGACCCATGGTGTATCCGCGCATATAGACTTCGGGTGTTTTTCCGGTTAAAGCTGTAACAATTCGTTGGCCAAACCCTTCTCCGGCAGACTTTCCTGTATCTACAATTGTAGTTGCAATTGTTTTAAAGAGTTTTGGTAAGAAATTAGCGCCTGCGCGCAATGCGACAAAGGCCAATCCCATTTTAAGAACGGCGCCAGTGGTTGGTCCAAAAACGCCAGTAAGTTTATTAATAATTGTCAGTAGACCAGTTAAAACGTCTACTGCGCCCTTAATTAGGCTGTTTTGCGCAATGCCCATTGTAAACTCATTCCATGCATTGGAGAGTTTATTGAGCTTTGCTTCTAGAGAATCTAGAGTTTTTTCAAACTGCTCATTCGCAGACCCTGCGCTATTATATGCAGCAGAAACTAATTCTTGCGTGCGAGAATAGTCTGATAATAAAGCAAGGAAACGAGATTGCTATCTACTACCCTCATAAGTATGTTACTTATGTTAGACTATATCTTTATTTTAAAAATAACTTCCGCTTCCACTATTGTGTACTCTCTTCCGAGATAGTCGTTGAACTTTCAGCTTTAAAGCTGATTAGCTGCGGATTATAACTTTTTAGAACTTTTTACTATACCTCCGGCATTACCCTTCGCCACAGTGATGAGCTGTTTAGTATTCTAAAAATTTGTTAAGTTCCCGCAATTCAAAAGTTTTATAAAGCGACCCGTAGTTAATAGGTTAAGCCGCTTGAGTTGCTATCTTTACTACCTTTATTCTCATAAAGGAATAGACTATATCACCGAGCTATCTTTCAAACTCGTCCCACTGCTTGGAGACATAATGTCTCTACCTTCAAAGAAGTAATCGTTGAACTTTCAACTTTTTAAAAAGTTGCTTAGCTGCGGATTACCCAATTTCTTGCCTTTTTACTGTACAGAGGTCATTACTCTCTCCCTATAGCATATTACTATCTATAGTTAGTAGCAAGAACTCTAAGGGTTTTCCCGCAATTCAATGGGTTATAGATACTTATTGCAAATATCTTTGTGTTGAAACATCTAACGTATCCCAACGTTCGGCTAGTCTCAACAACACTTGGTCAAGACCCTCTTTGCCAAGTAAGAAATCCTTCATGGAAATCCCAACAGAGCGCAGAGCTTCTTGAATTTTGTTTACATTTATTTCTTGCCCTTCTTCATCAGAACCAAGCAATTGGCCTTCTGAATAGAGCTTCTTGACTTCACTGAAACGCGCTAATCTTTACTACCCCACGTTTCCGTGGGGAATAGACTATATCATCAGATTTGAATTAATCTGTTTCTCTTTTTCAAAATAAAATTTTTACTTTAATACCTTTCGGCTTTAAATAGTCGTTGGACTTCATTCTTTCTTAATTTTCTCCCATTTAAATCCTTTAATAAATAAAATAAAGGAGAAATATATAGAAAGAATTTTAGCTGCGGATTGCCCAATCTTTTATCTTTTTACCATACCGAGGTCATTACTCTCGCCACTAAAATATCACTATTTTAGTTTAGTAATAAAAGCTCTAAGGGGATTCCCGCAATTTAAAGAAATTTTCTTGTTTAATCAAGCCGCTAGAATAGTAACGGTTTTCAGCGATGTACCAGCTGTTTCCATTTTCTTCCATATGAATCGTTAATTCATATGCGTTCATAATGAACTGCTCTATGTTTCCATAGAGATGAGACTATATCTTCTTCTTTTTGTAAAAAGAAGCGCACCACTTCAGCACACTTGTGCCTAACAGAGCTAATCCTGATAGTCGTTGAACCTTCTTCTGTTCTAGAAGACTGGCTGCGGGTCAAGCAATCTTTTAATTTTTTACTATACCGAGGTAGTTATTCTCGCCGCCGCCGTATTCCTACGAACGGTTTAGTATCAAAAGCTCTAAGTTTTTCCCCGTCAATTCAGTGCGATTCATATGATAATCACTTATCATATGCCCTCAAGGCCGTTAATGAATATTTTTTATCCATAACAGTCTTTTGTTTTCTATTAATTGCTTGTCTCAAAAATCTTGGATTAATATCTGGATATATTTTTGTTAAAATATTAATTTCATCATAATTAAAATATAAATTAAATTTCCCATTAGAAATCATATATTCGGTATTTCGTACCTTTTCAAATTTATCATCTTTTTCTTTCCTTATTATAGGGTTTGAAATTATTCGCTCTTTAATTGGCTGTTTCCCGTCTCGTTCTATTAAGAAAATATGATTATTGCGAATTTCTTCCCATTGAACTTCCACTTCTTTTCCATCCTCTATGTAGAAGCCATTAAAAGAAAAAGATTGGCTCTTATTAGTCGCTTTCTTGTATAAATCATTTAACTCTTCTTTCACTTCTTCTATTTTAATATATTTAGTTTTATAATTTGTACCTTTTTTATAATTCAAAATCCAGTTAAAAGCGTCACTTGAAATAGGATAATCTTCATACCAAAACATACAATTTTTATGAGTGAGTCTCTACCCAGAAATAACATTAAAAATGCAACCTCTTGAAAAATCATTGTTATTACAAAATTGAGTTATGTTATTAAATACTTTCGTAACATTCTCTTCAAAATTGTAACAAATAATATTTTTTAAGTTAACACCTCGTAAATTATTCTTATTATAATAATCTGATTGCTCGCTGCTAGAAGTTGCTAAATTTATATTATAAAAGTTCTAATTGGGAATTTTATAGTGTTGTAAATACTATTTTTCTAGCCAAGATAGCTCTTCTCCATTTTTTGCAGTGGCAAGATAATGTATTGAAAAATTTTCTCTACCAAACTCTTTTAAGGCTTTCTATAATTCAATACCGCTTCCTTTATAAGCTGGCCAATAAAAAAGCTGTCGGGCAGTTGCTTTTCCAATATACATCATCCCATTAATTTCATTTCTAACATAATAAATATATCCGTAATTCATTTTTCCTCCAAAAAATCTACTTAATTTGAACTTTCGTCCATATATAAGTAAAATTTTCGAGCGGAACCTCAATGATTTTGAAACCTTTTTGGAGTCAATTATTAAGAAAAACAATAGAAGGAGCTTCTTGCGTCGTTTCAATAATTTGAGTCAAAAATGCCGCAGTCGTCTCAAATTCCATATTAGCAGAATGAGCCAGACTAGCGACCTTGGACATGGCAATACCGATTTGTTCAGTGTCGGCTGCTGTAATTTTCGCAAGTTCAGAATAAACGTCATTAACACGTGCTGCACTTGTTTCATTTACTTCCATGTTGAATCCGCGAAGTATTTACATTCTATGTAGTTCGTTAAGCTACATACGTTCTCTTATGAACTGCTTTATGTTTCCATAAAGATTAGACTATATCTTTTTACACCCGTTTCGGTTCACTTGAACCTACGTAATAGTCGTTGAGCCTTGAGTCTAAAATGGTTTCAATTTTATCCTCCTTGGCTGCTGATTGCCCATTCTTAACACTTAGGCTTCCGCCATATGCCATCTCAAAACTTGTTTCTACTTTCGTTCTTTTATATTTTAAAGATAATATAAAAGCATTTGAGCTTTAGGGGATTCCAGCAATTAGGGTGTTTTTATGCGACCCTTCGTTTTAAGCCGCAGTTAATAACTCGGTTGCGGATGCGTAATCCATTGACGCTATCCTTATGTTAACTATATGTCACCATATAGAGCAGACTATATCACCCCGTTCTTTAACAGGAGTGCCCGCTTCCACATTTTTGCGTACTCTTTTTCAAGATAGTCGTTGAACTTTTCAAAAATTGATTTAGCTGCTGATTATCTTTTAAGTAAAGACGTCCCAGCAATTCAGGCACTACGCGCTAAGCTTTTTAACGCGCCATTTTCATTGTTTCAACAGAAGCAGCAAGCGCCGCATTAGTATCCAACCTATTTTGTTCTGCATCGGGCGCTAACCGATACACGTTATTTCATAATAACCGCTTACCCTTTCGGGCAAGAGCAGACTATATCTTACCTCACTCATGCCTAAATTATCAATACTGAGCATAGAAGGTTCTACTGTTTTGAGGCGCTTGCCCCTACTCCAAGATTGACCTTGGATAGTCGTTGAACGTTTCCGTAGAAATTCGCTGCGGACTCCCAATCATTAAACTTTTAACTGGCCGCGGTGGCCAAGTATTTAATGCTCTAAGGTTGCCCCGCAATTAAATAGATTTTAGGGATAAATATTCTTTTTTATGAAAGCCATTAATTTGACTAAGATAGCAATAAATTCCATTATCATCTTCAAATTTAGGGATGATATGCTTGGATATTTTACTATATAAGTTATTGTTACAGATATAAGTTTTTGACCTTCCTTTATATGGGATAGCTCCATCGGGCATTGGAGCGATAAATTCTTCTTTGGTAGTTAAAGAATCATCTCTTAACCAATAAAATCCTGCGCTTTTTGTTCCATAAACAGAAGCGTTTTTAATAGCAGCCTGAGTTAAATGCATTTCATCTGCGGCTTCTTGAGTAGAACTATAATATCGCAATTCCTTGCCATCATTTGAAAATTGAGTAACTCCAACTTGCCCCTTGTGCCCATTCAAATGAGCATTTTCCATATTAACAGATTGCGAGACTGCTCTTAAATTCTGAAAATAATTATTAGATTTGTTTCCATCTATATGGTCTATCACTTTCCCTTCTGGAATATCTTCAATAAAATTCGTGTAAACTAAAAGATGAGCAGTATATCTTTTTCCTTGTAAATCAAAGCGGCGGTAGCCATTTCTATCGGAACCAGATAATTTAAAACCAGTTTGTTTATTTACGACATCTCCATATTCATTAATTAAATAATTATTATTTTGTTTCAGCTCTTTCCAATTTCCTGATTCCAAATTAGCCTTTTCCTTTTTTTATAACTTCTCTAGCCTTGCGGCGTTGATTTTGTGCGTTCATAACACTATCTGCCCATCGTAAATTTTCTACACGATTATCCATTTTATCTCCATTAATATGGTCTACTATTGGATAATGAAGCGGATTAGGAATGAAAGCTTCAGCAACTAGCCGATGAACTAAAAAAGTTTTAGGCTTTTTATTGATTATCAACTGAACTCTATGATAATCAAAATTTGCACAAGTTCCCTTTAATTCCCAACCAGTTTTATCATTAAAAACTTTTCCATCTTCTGTAACACTATAATTAGTCTCTTGACCTTCATATAAAATTTTTCTTTTCATGCTTCTCCTTGCTATTATCAATTTTTCAGTAGAATAATTTTCTACTACTCTAATTATATTATAGCAAAATTTCGTGAAAAGTCAATTTTTAACATTTCCCTATTGATAATATTTTGTGGCAGTTTGATAGGCGCCCAATACAGACGCTCCCAACTCATTCGCCATGTCAGTGTATTGAGGAAGTTTCTCCCACATATCACCGACAGAGAAATCAGTTACAACCGCCGTTTCCGTCATCGCCGCGTCAAGTTCTTTTACGGCTTGATAAGCGTCACCGATTGCTCTCTTAAAAAAGTTGATGGCACTACCGATTGAAAAGAAAGAAGAAATGCGGTTCGTTAAGGAGTCAATTTCTTGCTAAACTCGTTTAAGCTCGTCACTTTGCTACTCAACTTGCTACAGTGCGCCTTTGATCCCAAGAATTTCTTTCTCAGCTTCTTCGGCGCTATATCCCATTTCAGTTAGCCTCTACCGGATGCGCTCAACTGTCGCGCTATCCATTGAAGCAAGTTGCTGTCTTAGCTGTTCAAGTCCTTCTCTGCTTTTGTCAATGTTGTCAGTGCTGATTCCAAGATTTTGAAGCTTTTCAAAAAGCGCGTTAAAGTCAGTATCATTGGAAAGATTGGTGAATTCTTCCTTTATCTTCTGAATATTTTCTTTTGCTTTTGCAATTTTTGCATCTTGCGCGCTTTCAGCACTTTCCTTTTGTTTTCTAGTCGGAGCATTTTCTACTGCTTGATTTAATTCTTCTTGAGCTTTAACTTGGTCTTGAAGAGCCTATGTGGCAGCTTCAATTGCGCCAACATCAGAATCGCTTAAACCAGTACGATCACCGCTCTCAATTCGTTTTGCCGCCGCGGATTGAGCGTTCGCTAGCGCAGCGTCATATTCAGATTGACGCTATGCGACTGCTTCTGCCGCTTTTCTCTGCTTATACTCTAATTCAAGATAGCGTCGCGCCTAATTATCTTTAGAAGTTCTAGCATTGATTTTTTCTTGTGTTCTTTTTGCTTCTTGAAGCTAATTATTATTTACTTGGCGCGACTGCAAACGTTTTAACCGAGCAGTTTCAGCTTCATATGATTCAAAAGTGTCCCCGTCTGCAATTTTCTTTTGTCTCTTTAGAGTAGTTACAGACAAACCAGAAGTAGCCATTGCCTTATCGGCTTTTGTTTGAGCGCCTTTCGCACTTGACAGTTTCTTCTTTGCCGCAACAACATCGCTATCGCCCGCGGCCAGCGCCATTGCTTGTAACTTAATTAGGTTTTGTAGCTGCTCTGCGGCAGCTTTTGTTGCTTCGGTTTGGGCATTTAATTCCTAAGTAAAATCGTCTTTTGTTTTTACTGAAGAAAGTTCGCGCCGCTTTTCAATTAACTTTGCGTAATCTTGCCCAGCCTCATAAAGCGCATTTTTCTTATTGCCAGCTTTATTTAATGCAGACTCAAATTCTTTAATCGCCTTAGCGGCGTCTTTGCCATTCTTGCTAAACTCGTCTGGGAATAGCCTTTTAGCAAGATTGATATCCAGCTTGGTAATATCTCCAATTTCATCTTGGATGCGCTTAAAAATTTTAATGACTGACTCGCCAGATTTAATCGCATCTTTTGCGTTGATTGGATCAACCTAGCCATTTTGAATGTAATTTTGAAAGTCTTTTACTGCTGCCTTGTAATCACCAAAAAGCTTTGTCAGCCCTTTGGCTTTAGTAGAAGTGGGGTCAACCTTCAAGCTTGATAGCTTTTGCTAAAAGTCTGAAACGACCTTATCCATCCCTTTTAAGGACGCCGCCACTTCTGCGGTAATGGTAATTTTTCTATTTATATTACCACCAGCCATTCACTTTTACCTCCATAAAAAAATCAGCACTAACACCGAGATGCCAATGCTGATACTATCTTAAATATTGCCGTTCAAGAATATCGTCTCCGCAACACAAGAATTTCCTCTTGAACCCACTGGGATGCCGATAGTCGCAAAATTAGCCACAACTGGACTTGCGCTATCACCCAGCTTTATAGATAAATCAGACATCAGCTTCATTTTCGGAATCCTGATTAGAACTGTCTCAAATTCACCTGTCTTATCATCCTATATTCGCGTTTTAGCTTCAAGACTAAAAAATCCTTTCAGCAAGCGGTCGCCAATTTTAACAACGCGCGCTCCGTCTTGAAGCTCCCATTCATAAGCCGCTACTACATTTGTGAAGGGTAGCTCTGTTGTTAGAACTTCTTCCTCTTGTGTAAACGGCAATTTCTCTCCTGTCTCCTTATTGTATAGGAAAAGACTACGAACTGGCACATGAGTCAGCTCAATTTGGCCATTTTCGTCTGTCTCCTTCTCTTCCTACAATGTTGCGTAAATGGGTTCCTCTTTTTCTCCAATATCAACAACTTTTGAATTAGAAAGAAGTGCCCACTGAGTTTTAGAGAAAACACCTGCACTGAAAAGAAAACGTATGTCGTGGGTAGTGTCCCAGAACACTCGCCCACGATTATCCCACCCACCGCGCGCGGCAACGTGAGTCTTATCTTCTTGCAAAGATGCAATTTGAACTCGGTCAAAACTCATGAGAATTTCGCCCGGTTCAATTTTCCGGTTTCCTAACTCCATAGAATAAGTAGCTTTGAAATAGACATCATACAATTCCTTGAAAGAGAATAAGTCCATTTATCTACCTCCAAAAATTCAAAAAGCGGAGATAGGATTTCTCCTACCTCCGCCGCAGTTTTATTATATATCGTATTTTACGAGACGTACCATCTCGCCAGCCTTGGGCCGGAGTACCTTCATGTTCATGTCAAACCTATTTCTTACGAAAGTTCGTTAAACTTTCTCTTTAGCTTTCGCTAAAGGTGAGACTATATCATTCAGCTATTATACTGAGTTGCCGTTTCGCGCGACTTCGCACTACAAATTAGTCGTTGAACTGTTTGCCGCTTGGCAAATTAGCTGCTGATTGTCCAATCTAAATAATTTTCAAACCCTCACGCTTGAAATTGCTTTCTACGTTGTGGTTTATTTAGCTCTAAGGAGTTTCCAGCAATTAGGCAACTTTTACTTCCGCATTTGACAAGTTTACGGAAGGATCACCTTCCAATCAGTTTTATAAGGTTTCGTTAGAACCTTCTCCCATGTTTCCATGGGTGTCAGACTATATCTTCTTTCTGTTTAAGAAAGCTATGCACTTTGGCTCACTAGAGCCTACTCTACTTGCTCAGTTTTTAATTCTGAACTTTTGATAGTCGTTGAACTTTCAACCAAGTCTCTCCAAATGAACCCGCCTGCTGTTTTTCGTTTTCCCCGACAACAGCTAGAAATATTTCCATACTTGGTTGTTTAGCGGCTGATTCCCGTCGTCTTTACGCTACGGCTTCCAGCCATTCACATAGTTTAAAGAGGCCAAAGGCAATTTGTTTAGCCTCCATAGTTAAGGTGACTTCGGATAGCATCTTGGCTTTGGGGACCTGAACTTGGAAGACATTTCCTATTTGGCACAGCGCGCTATTTCTGTGCCCTTAAAAAGCTCATACTTTCATATGAGATTAGACTATATCTTCACCCTTTGATAAGGGGCGCAACTTTTCAAGATGACTTCATCTTTACATCTTACGATTAGTCGTTGAGCTTTGAAAGATTATAATAATCAAATCTAATTTCCTATAATCCTCCATAGCGGCTGGTTCTCCATTGTACCATCTAACTAATTTTTAAAACTATCGCGCTTGTTGTGTCCAACTACGCTGTAGTTTAGTTAGCTTTAGGAATTTCCAGCATTTAATTGCGTTTAAGCAAGCGGCTTACGCCGCAAGTGAGCTATTCCTAGTTAACTCATCTTCCCCAGTATCTTCGGAACGTGCGTAGGTCAATTTTATTATCGTTTCTCAAACTTCTTTATGTTTCCATAAAGTTTAGACTATATCTTCATCTCATTTTTAAATGAGCGGTTGGCGCTAACCTCAGAGATTTTAGAGGTATTTAGTCGTTGAACCTTCCCCTGTTCGGGGCTTGGCTGCTGATTGTCCAATTCTTACTATTTTTAACAATCGCGCTTGGGCATTTTTCATCCCTTCGCTGTTGTTGTAAGACTCTAAGGAGTTTCCAGCAATTCACCAACTTTTTTACTACAACTCGCGCTGTAGGGCGACTACCTACTGTGTTAATCGCCAGTCATATAATACGTTCCGCTAAATGTATCCGGATTAATCTTAATGGTCATGACGTCCTTGGCTTCAACTTCAAAGGTAACGAAGGCAGAAGTTGCCTTGTTGAACTCTTGTTCCTTTTCACCGGTGGCGGTGTAGTAAACAGCAGATTCGGGCACTGTAACGTCCTTCGTGCCATGCTTTAAAGTAGTAGGCGCGGCATCATATAGACCAAAGATGTTCCAAGTACGAAGAATCTTGCCATTGGCAGTGATACTATCAGTACCAAAGTTCTGGTCGCCAAACATAACGGCCATAGACTTCGCAGAGAACAGAGCATCTTGTAGATTTAGAGTAATTTCTTTACCAACATTTCCTTGCGGCTCACTGTTAAAGCCCTCCTGATTTCTCAGGAGATGAGACTATATCTTCGCCTGTACGGCGGCCCGCGCTCTCTCCACAGATTTTAGAGAACCTAGTCGTTGAACCTTTTCCTATTCGGAACTTGGCTGCTGATTATCCAATCCCTATAATTTTTGACAATCGCGCTCAGCCATTTTTCATACTCACGCTGTTGTTTATAAGGCTCTAAGGAACTTCCAGCAATTCACGGGCTTTCTTTTGAGTTAGTTTCCTAACAAAGGGGCCTTTTGGTTAGAAAAGTCCCAAATAATCACATTATCATTTAATGTAAGGCGTTAACTTACATCCGTTGGGCTACATATCACTATGTAGATTAGGCTATCTCATTCGCCTGACTAGGCGAGTTTCTATTTTGAATCACTTGATTCTACTTCCATCTTCGGAATAGCCGTTGAACTTACTATGTTTGCTTTCCAAAACATAGTTTAGCTGCGGATTGTCTTAATTTTAGGACAATAATTAAGAGTTCCCCGCAATTAAGAAACTTTTTCAATGCAGATTACTCTACAAAGGAGCCAATTTGACTCGGGGTTACCCTTGCCGCCACGAGCAGATACATTGTCAGCAGTCTGCTCAACGGTGCTGATTTTTAGAGAATCTAAGTAAAGAACAGGTTCCATAGGGTCGCCAACCTTTAGCGTTGCCGCGGGGTTAGCTTGCACTGCCGCTTCTACATCAGCAGAACCGGCGATACGATAGAAGGTTACCATTTACATTCATTAGTTTCCCAAACTAACCGCCTTAATGGCTGCTTTACATTACTGTAAAGATTAGACTATATCTTCATCCCGTTTAAGGGAGTCCTGCGCTGATAGGCTGGGTTTTCGCCTATACTTAGTCGTTGAACCTTCACTGAATTTCCAAATAAATCCCTTTGAACTTTTTGTTTTCCCATTACAGCAATTTGATATCGCGCTAAAATTTCCTCCAACGGCGGCCGCAGCTTCCTGAAGAGAATTATAACTCTATAAAAACTCTCCATCTAAAGAATACTAATTAACCTTTTTGCCTCTAGAAACATGATTTTCTTCTTTAAGATAAGCGTGTTTTTTATTTTGAGAGCTGCTAACCCATTCAAGGTTTTGAACACAATTATTTTTCTTATTATAATCTTTATGATTAACTTCTTTCAATTCGTCGGGGTTTGGAATAAAGGCGTTAGCAACAATCCGATGAATAGCAAAACGTTTCCGTTTCCCAAAAATATTAAAGCAAACATAGCAATAACCGTTTGGATTAACGAGGGGCTTTAAGATTTGCTTTCTTTTTTTATTCCGGATTTCTCCAAACTAATTAACTTCATAATTGGAGTATTCTGTTACATCGCGCCATTCTTTTTCAATGCTTGGCTGCTGATTATCCATTTTATAACCTCTCAATCATAAACTGCGAACTTTTCAATCTATCACGCTCAGCCTTTCGGCTCACGTTGTAGCATCGCAGCATTGGACTTTCCAGCAATTCACAGGATTTAGCTAAGAGAATTGCTTCTCAAAGGAGACTGAACCTCAATCACAAACTTCTTTTATACCGTATCTGTCTAGGATGTTTGCCATTTATTAAATGACCTCCCGTTCTTTTATTCTATATTTCTAATCCAGTCTTTTGGTTTAATTTTTTTACTATCGCCGCCAGCCAATAAAGTGCTAACATCAGTTTCATACTTACGTTTCTCTTGATAATAGCGAATTAAAGGCGCCATAGCGGCGTAGCTTATCTCTCCAACTGTAAGTGGATTTAAACCAAAGTCCATACAACAAAGTGAAACAAGACTCGCAGAAAAATTTAGCGGTTCTCCGTTTCCTTGCTTATTTTTTTTTGCAATTCTATCACGATAGCGCGCCAGCTTCTTCATGCGCGTTTTGCGCGGGTCTTCATTCGGTTCCGGCACATAGGGTTCAAAGATATCTTGTCCTAATGACAGACGCACCAAATTCTAAAAGTCATTAAAATTTTCTTCTTTTAAAAACCGAAGCTATTCAACGCTACCTTTCTTTAATTCTTCATCTAACTCTCCAATTAAAATTGCTTTTGAGTCATAAACAAAAGTAATAGGCTCATGAATGAAGAATTTAAAAGCATCTTCCATTATGGTTAAATTTTGCGCCCCCATTAAAGAGAAACCCAAAATTGTTTCCAATGGAGTTGGCGGCTCACCTTCAATTTTCTTTTTCTTATAAAGATCCTCTAGATCGTCTTGACTTCTGGTTAAAAAATCTCGGAAAAAGCCAAAGCGAGGTTCGCGCGCAACCTCTCTAATTGATGGAGGGTAAACAACACAAAGTTCTCCGGCCATATGAAGAGGTTCTTTTAAGAAGGCTCTCTCATCAACCATTAATTGTAAAGGTCAAACCAGAAATTCATTTCATAGCACGACATTTCTTCGGTTTGAAAGTTAATTTGGAAATCGCCGCCGCTAATCTTCCCTAAACCTTCAATATGTTTGCCGCACAATGATTTTTTAATTTCGCCCATTATAGCGAATGGGCGCAAATTTTGGTCTTTAATGAACCAGTTAGTTAAGGGCACAAAAACTTCAATATCCATTCTATAGCCCTAAAACTCATTATTGGTTGTGTTAGTAATTCCTTGCACGACCCTCAAAGACACAACACTTTGAGATGTCTCATACGAGCCAACTCGCGGCACAATCTTGATTAACTTTTCATTAATGTGGCGCGAAATATCAACTGGCGCTAGGTCAGGCTTTGAAAGGGGATCCATATCGGTATAAAACAAAAGCTTTAAAAGATTTTGGTTTGCATTTAATCTCTTTACAATCTTTTGTAAATTAATGCCCATATCTTGAAGGTCACGAACTGCCATTATTTGTTCCCCCTATCAATCCAGAAGAAATTTTCTTCTTTGTCTTCGTTCTGCCGCTTGGGAGGATTAGACAAATCATACTCATAAACAGGGTCAACACTTACATATTCAACTCCTTCTGTAGAAGCAATATCAAAACCAGTCACTCTATAGTGACCTTGTAGTGGTTTTTCCCCAATTACAAAATAATCATCTTTCTGGATAAATCCGTTTATGGGCATAATAAAGAAAGAAAGTTTCAAATTCTCGCTATAAATTGTATCCATGCGAGAACGTGAACGTATTTCATCTTTCAACATATTGTTTTCTTGACCATAAAAATATGCCCAACTTTGCTATTCACTACCATCGCGCGCCGTCCAGGTTAATAAATGGCTCATCTTCAACATAATATAGCGATTATAGCCACTTGCTTGGATTAATTCAGGATAATAAACCATCCATGGAGTCTCTTTCCCGTCTTTATCCTCAATCATGAGAACAGTACCCGGCGCGATTGTCAATGAAGTTCTGGTCAAAAGATACATCAAAGTACGGGTTTCGTCTTGCTTGTAACGTTCAAGAGTACCTGGCTCGTAGCGACCATCATACTCAAAATCCACCCGATAAATTGATTTAAGAAGATACTTCTCAAAATTTGTTTCTCTTTGCCCCTAAATGCGTGATTGATAATCTATGCCGAAACGATTCAGCCGCAACTTATAAATTTCAAAATAATCAAACGGCTGTTCCATCGGAGACTCCTTTTGTCAATAAAGACATCGCATCAAAAATTGTAGTTCTAAAATACTCATATTTTAGATAGCGCAAAGAGGAAATTTTATAGTACAATGTATAGAAGTTAATTGTGCGTGACTTCTCAGGCACCCCAATTAGCTCCGTTAAAATAGAGTCAAGAAATTTTTCCCAATCTCTATTTTTTTCAAATTCACATAAGAGTCCAAATAGCTTGTTTTTTAGTTTGTTGTTATAGCCTTCTTGAATTGCGTCCATTACGATTGTTTGGCCAGTTCACGATAGCGGAATGGCTTCCTCTCAACTGAACGATAATAAATAGCTTCCAGTTTTTCGGCCTGTTTACGCTCTGCTTTTAGCATTGCTGTAAACTTATCAAGAAGATTAGCTTGGGAAAAATCTCTTTCAGTATAAAGATTCTTAACATTCTCCCAAGAAAGAATAATGCGATTTAACCATTCGCATTTCATATAACAAGCTATAATTTGAACTTCTTGGTCATTTAAATCTTCCTTAAAGCCTTTGTCATCGCGCGCCAAAGATACTCTAGGAAATTTGAAGTACGGAAGTCCAGCTTCTAACATTTGTCGGAAATCCGCATTTATTTCGTGTATAGTCCAATTCTCCCATTCATCATCAGTTTGCTTTGAGAGAAAAGCGCTATAAATAACAGAATAGGGGGTCATCTTATGCCTCCTTATCCAATTCGTTCATCTCCACTGTTTTCATTACATCGCGGCCAGTGCGTTCCAAAAGCATTTTGTTTTTGGAAAGACTCAAGCATTGATTTTCAATGCCATAATCAGCCATCTGCTGCGCGATTTCATGAGAGCGAGAAATAGCATCCTTAAACATCCAATCTGGCCCTTCCCACAGTTCCTTCATTTCGGCGTCTGTGATAGGCTTAGTATTTTCAATTTTGGTCGCGTCGGGGTCTTCAAGACCAACTGCCTTTAGGGAGTCTAAATTATCAGTATAAAGAAGGTTATTTTTCAGCATATAAACAAAACCAGGACACACATTGCAAAGTTCCTCAAATTGTTCTCTGTCAATTTGAACACGTGCGCCGCGCCGCGGCCATTCGCGCCGAAAGTTCATCATGGTGTTCTTCACTAAGATTGGACTTTTAGAATTACTAACAACAATAACTTTTTCCATAGTTATCAAAATCTCCTTTTATCTCCAATTTTAAAAAAATGAGGGAGGGAGATAATTTCCCTCCCTCACAAATATATACCGTAGGGTTAGAATCAAATACCGTAGAGAGTGTCATCCATGGTCTGCTCAATACCAGTGTTCTGGTAAATACACCAGTTATGGTTATAAAGAACAGCAACACCGATCTTTTGATAGACGCGCCATTCCATGGACTGATCTTCGTTGGTGCGATCCCACATTACAGACTTGCCTTCACGCACAACCTTGATGGGCTTTTCACCGCCGGAGGGGAGAATGTAAGCCATCTGGGGGTCAAGATAGGTCTTGTTGTTATTCTCATCGGTGTAAGACTGACGGAGCTGCACGATGGGGGTGCCGCGGAAAATATTGATGTAGCCGGTATTGTGGATAGCATCAATATCTTGGGAAGCATACACACCGCCGTAGTTGCCAGAGGCAGGCACGGGCACGATAGCATCAGGCCCCATCGCCTGAATGAACTCAGGGGTGGCAAAGATGGTAGCATTATCACCGTAAGCGCGAGCGATGGTGACGAGCTTGAACATCTTATCGCTATCAAATTCAGTAGCAACAACCTTGTTAGCGGCAGGACGATTGGCGGCATTGATAGCGGCGCGCAGAGCACGCTGTACTTCAATGTATACGGAATCGTTTAGGCCCTCAGTAATAATGCCAACAACTTCGGCCATAGACTCGGCGCCATCAAGAACGCGCTCAAAGTCAACGGTGGCCGCGCCGCCCACTGCATGGGCCTTGACCTCAAAATCGCTATGATCAAGACGGAAAGTCTCATACACACCAGAAAGGCCAACCTGAGTTAGGAACTTCTTGGCGCGATTGCGGCCGAGCTTCTTGCGGAAGCGCACAGTGTTGCCCTGTTCAACTTGACGGAACTCTACGAAGGGAGCCATTTCGCCAAGAGCATTGCGGGGAAGGTCTTGCTCAGCAGCTTCAATGATGATGTCATAAATGTCATAACGATTCTTCATGAAAGTGTTGAACTCACCACGGGGGCACAGTTCACGAAGGCCATCCATAAAGGCTTCGTTTACTTGATTTACAGAATAATTAGCGGGAGCAGTGCCATGAGCAGCGTGCTTAGCTAGAGTAATTAGTTCACTATGAGTCATATCTTTAGTCCTCCTATTAGGCAATAACCTGAAGCTTTACGCCGGGTTGACCGTCGGGCATGGTGTAGAACTTCACAACCTTTAGTACAGGACCGTAGGTGGGCTTAGTAGCGGAAAGCTTTACAGCACCGATTTCAGAAGCGCCGCCGTAAACGGGAGTTTCTTTGCAAGCTTCAAGAGCTTTAGTGAGAGCTTCATCGTCAGCAAATTCGCTATCGTCATAGCAGAGGCAGTTGGAAGTCCAAAGGTCGGCCAGGGTGGGATAGCCCATACGGGGATAGAACTCTCCGCGCATTAGGCGGAAATCCTTTAGACCATTGGCGCTCTTGCTATACATATGCTCGGAGCTATAATTTAAAGCGATGGGGAGTTCGCCATCCTTGGCAAACTTCACAACGCCATTTGCCTTATCTACAGCAAGTAGCATACCATTCTCGGCGGGAATGGAAGCAAAATCGGTTTCATCTAGGGCGCACTGAGCTTCAATGCGGCCATCGCGACGGAAAGCCACATTATTTAGTTCAACCTGGCCGTAACCGTCAATAACAAATCTCTTTAGAGCCATTTATAAAATCCTCCAATTAGTTCTTGGGATACTTGGATAGAATAGCTTCAATACCGTCCTTTGGGAGATTATCCTTGGGAAGATATTGGGGCGCGGCTTTGGTGAAGGCGGCCATGTTGGACTTCTTCAATTCGTAGGCAAGCCGCATATCTAGGTCTTCAATGCTGTAGTCGGCCATCTTTTCACGATAGGATTCAAGAACATCATCGCCTAGTAGTTCAGTATATTGAGCGAAAACCGCTTCTTTCTTTTCGTTTTCTAGCTGCGCGCAATAAGTTTGCGCGGCACTTAACTTTTCATTGAGAGTATTCTTCTCGCCCTCTAGTGCTTCTTTTTCAGCGGTTAGAGTAGAAACTTGCGCTTCAAATTCGCTCTTCTCTATATTTAAAGTAGAATTTGCACCTTCCAACTCGCTAATCCTATTGCTAAATTCTGTATTTTGTTCAGCAATTGTGTGAGCATTGGAAAGCTCATCGGAAACTAGTTCAAAGTTATTACCATTGAGAGCACGTAGTGTTTCAACCGTATTCTTTTCAGCTTCCAACAAATCCATAACGTAGCACCGCACCATAGAAGTAATAGTTAGGCTATCATCTGCATCATTTTTGGTGTAATAGGCTCTCTCATAAATGCCATCGGCATACTTAAAGCAGAGCGCATAATCATCCCAAACATCACAAATAGCATAATCACACATCCAGCCTCCGGCTTCATTATAGTCGGGGTTTAGAAGATTGAATAGCGCATCAAATTTTTGGGAATCACTAAGTCTAAAATTCAGAGACATTGTATTCTCCTTTTCATATAGTTTTTCAAGCTCAAACATAGCTTTTTCAATACTGTCACGCAGAGAATAGAAGGCGGCACCTTCAAAGCAAGGCTCATAATCATTGCCAAGCACCTGTAAACCAAAGAAACAACCATCATCAAAAACAATATAACGTTGTCCTTGTAAAATGGCCTTGTGCCATTTCAGCGTTTTGGGAAAAAGTTCCATTGACTGACCCTTCCCAACAATTGCATTGGCCTCTGCGTAAAGTTCACTAAAGACAAGTACATCACAGCACGCATATTCGCGTTCAATGCCGTCCCTATCTAAGTGCTTTTCCCAAGCAAAATTCGTGGTCTCGGGCACAATGCCGTAAATTTTTCCTTCGGCATTTCTTTCACCATGACCTTCAAATTCGCCTTTTTCAAAAATTCCCTTCATCGGGGTGTAGGGGAGAGAAGCAATTAGTTTATCTGCAAACTCATCAGTAATGTAGGTGCCATTACGATTCCCATACTTATAGAAAATGCGGCACCGGGTTTTAGAGAGGACATCATTATACTTGACTAAGCCGCCATACAATGATACCTCAAATTCAGTTTGGCAACGTTGTAGTGCCATTAGTCAATTCCTCCCTGTCTATCAATAGATTCCTCATTCTAAATGGTCTTTTCACTCTTTTTGTCCTCGGGCAATGAGGGGCGGCCTGGCCCTGTACCTGAACCATTAGCCGAAGATTGGGTATAAGCAGAAGCTAAAGGAATTAGTTTCTTCCCAAGTTCAAGCCCCTCGTTTTCCAAATCTTTCAAGCCATTCAGCTCTGCCTAACTAATTCCACTAGCCAAACAGGGAAGAAGAAAGCTATAACCGCTTTGCGCGAGTTTGAAAGTATCTGTAATGAACTAGGACGAGTTATACTCCGTAATTGGGAAAATACGGAAAGTGAATCGTATGGCTGAGTTGCCATAAAGCTAATTCACAAGAAATCCTATGAGGCGCGCATATTGATTTGCCAAACTCATCATTAAAGAAACATCATTTTTAATGGATGTATCTAAGCTACTGGTGCCAGTTGGCGCGAATAGCAATGGGCTAGCACTTGCTTCATAGTAAATGTTGTTGACCATTTTTTCCAGGTTGTTGGAAACAGCATCGGAACTAGTTTTGGACACAATTGCGTCCACGTCCGCATAAGTGGTAAGAACAGAAAGATTCTTGTTGGAGCGCAGCATATTAACGGCGCCTTGATGCATTTCTAAAGCTTCATCTGGTTCAAAGAGAAGCTGATTCTCACTATTGTGCGGAATTTTTTGAACAAGAATTTTACGAATTTCTTCTAAATCTCGTTCACGTTCCGTATCAACTGTATCGTCATACTGGATAGTAGAGGGAATTACGTTCAGAAAAAGAGGACGATTATCTCCAAAGAGATTAAAGCAAAAGCCTAAATCTCCGGGCAAAATAACCCAAGGAGTTTTGACCTTTCCATTTTGATACTTGCGGTAATGCGAAGTAATGAGTTTCGGATAAAGGTCCAACGCGTCTTTCTTTAGTTGCTCATCAGTAATGGAGTCAAAGTAAGTAACGTTAAACTCCACAATGTTGTTGCCGTATACATCTTTTAAATAATTTCGGCAATAAGCAACCGGCAAATCAATTTTAAGAAATTCATCTCTGTCTAATTTGGTAATGAAACCATAATAGGCGCCATCGCGTAGAACTGAAATAGAACAGTTCGTCAGCCATTCTTCCACGGATAAGTTATCTTTGAATTTGAGCGCTGCGCGATATTTTTTGAATAAACCAGGGTTGGAGAGAGATTTACCAATTGACGGATTAGGTATTAGTAAATTGGCGTATCGCAAAAGAGTCGCGTAGTAAATCAAAATTCGTTTATAGAAACCATCTTTTTGGAAGAAGGCGCGTGACAGGTTAATTTGCTCTGAAAGAGTGCCTTCGTTAATAATGCGCCGGACGTCCTCTACAGTATAAGTCCTATAAGCACGCCGCGCACTCGCTTCATCTTGATAGCGGCCGTTATAGCGGTCGTTAATTTGAATCATTTTATCGCTTGCCAAGCGAAATTTGGAAAGGTCAAAATTTCTTCCCATTTATTATCGTCCTCCTGTGAAGAAAAACAACTTGCGTTTTTGCCCGCTAGGATTGCGCGCCCGTTTCTTTGTTTCCTTTTCTTCAAGTTCCTTAATGCGCCACAACCCATAGGCAAATGAGTAGTATTTATCATCAGGGAAACGAGTGTTGATGGGTTCAAGAACAATATCGGTTGCATTGCCTGCTCGGCGCAGCCGCAAGTTCGCAGCTTCTTCAAATAATTTAGTTGTCATTTCATGAGGGAGCAGCCGTCTGGTACGTTGCTCAAATGACATTCTCTGGCCTTGTTTGGTCGCCAGAAGAGCAGTACGGGCATCTTGTTCTGTAATAAGGAACCGTACCATCCCACTTGTAAGTCGGGAATAGACTGTGCTATTTATATCAGATTTCAATTTCCCGTTGGCGCGCATTGCCCACAAAATTTGAGGAGCTGTTTTTGGTTGCACCTTCTTATATTCTTCATCGTTCATAAAACCATAAGGAGGATAAACATTACCAATCTCATCATATTGTTCACGATACATTTCATCCGCAATACCGGCGCCAATGCCGTTGACGTCAATTAGGACTTCGCGCGGGTTAAAATTTGCGATAATTTTTTTAATATCGCGCGCCTGCACAGAGAAAGTACGAGATTGAGCAGTCCTACCTAATACCTCAATGTAAACCACAGAAGCATAGTGGCGGCCGTCGCGAATATTCACACGGAAGACAGTTACAACCGTTTGGTCGTGTTTTCTTCCAATATCCACACTGATATAATAATAAAGGTCACGTCCTGAATCATAGCGAGCGCGCCATTCAGGATTTTTTAGTTTTCTATAATTTGAAAGTTTACCAAAATCAAACCACGATTCTTCGCTGCCGCCCAGCCAAACAGAGCAATATTCGGCGGCGAACGTTTGTTCGGAGTAAGATGGACTCATTTTAAGGGAGCGCACAAAGTTGGGATCAATAAGGCCGTGCTGCATTGGAACACGGTAATCAAAGCCAACAATAGCGTTTCGTTTAGGGTCAATAATAGAGCTTTCAAGAATATCAATGAGCGCGCCGTAGGAGTAAGATGATTTAGTTCCTGCGGACGTTCCGTAAATGATTTGGGTGTTGATTATCTCGCGCGGGTTTACGTTTCCGTTTGCCATGCGGCGCGAGACGTTCATTTGCAGTAAAATAATTTATTGGACTATCTCTTCAACAAGCTTCCACTTGTAGCCCTTGTGAGTTTTTGTATTTTTATCACCTTTTAAAACGTGAGTAATGGCGCTTTGTGTGCCTCGTATGGCTTGAGCAGCAGCGTGTAAGGTAGGATAGATATTAATTACTTCGTTAGTTATGGGATTTATTTGTGCAACGGGTTTAGCTTTCTGTGGGTTAGGAATTACTTCATTCAATCTTTCAATATTATCTGAAGCGTATCTCCATTGATATCCTCCGGTTGTTTTCCTGCGCCCTTTGCAGACTTCTATAATTTTGCTCACAGAACAGCTGTTTTTCTCCGCAGCTTCTGAAAGGCTTAAATAAGATTGCATTTTTTCACCCGTTTTAGAATATTTTATAACTGCAATTTGATTAAAGTTTTTCTTCAATCCAGTTTTTATTGCGTGCTGAGTATTATACTTAGGAGTACACCACTCAAGATTACTCACTTTATTGTTTAAGGGGTTCCCATCTTTATGATTTACATAGGGCAACTGTTCTAAATTAGGTATAAACATTAGAGCGACTAAACGATGAGCGCCAAAAGCCTTTGGCTTTTTCTAAATATAAAGAGTATATAATCTGTATCCTTTTTGAATAGTCCCCTTTAATATTTTGCCTGTCTAATTATTCTAGACTTGCCCCAATTCGTTTACACTATAATTAGTTTTAATGTCATTAATAATAATTTGTTTCCACATTTGAACAAACCTCCTTGGACTTCATTAAGAAGTATATATTCATCTGTGGGCACTCACTTCTTTGCTACAGGAGGTTGAATGGCACTTTGAGTCTTGCGACCCTACTTCCTTGCGGAATAGTCTCTACACCTAATAAATTTGGCACGGTATTAGAATTATTGCTTCTTTCACCGTTAGCGCGCGATTGGCGCACACCGCTTTTAAGCGTTCACCATTTGTTTCAGTAACCCTTTCGGGCTAAAGCCCCCAAATTGAGGGAGAACAACTTCCTAAATCATTTGGCCATCTTGGTCCCTTGCTTCATCGATAAAGACTGCATGAGTACGCAGTCCTCGGGAGCTATCTAAGCATTTTGTTAGCTTCATGTCTCCATGAAGATCAGACTATATCTTCAGCCTAATAGGCTGTTTCGTGTTTAGTCGTTGAACCTGTTTCTTTCAAAGAAAAGAAAATTGGCTGCTGATTGCCCATTATACAGCGCTTAGAATTTTCATCATACGCCATTTGCCGCATTTTTTCTGCTTTCGCCGCCATCACGTTTGGTCTTACGGCCTGCGTTGTGGCTGCGGCAACTTTAGGGTGTTCCAGCAATTTACGAAATTTCTTACCCCACCATTACTGATAGGGAGGGCCTTTATAAGTTCGCCCCAACCACCTTCAAAACCGACCCATTTCTAAAGTAACATTCCACATAGTCCTTACCGGCATTATAATGGTCAAGTTCTTTTTCTAGGAGCGGCCAGGTGGCCCAAATTTCAGCTAATTTTTGTTTTGTAATGGTGGCTGCCTGTTGCTTGTTAGGGGCAACAATGGCGCCCACATGATTCGGAATAATACAACATTGGAAATATTTGCCTAAAATGGATAAAAAGGTCTTTGACGCGGCACGTGTTGCAGTAATAAATACTTTGTTGTACCGCATCATCGCGCGCAGCATATAGCGCTGGTAAGGGAAAAATTCAAAAGATGAGTCTGACCTTTTTATTTGCATTAAGTACACATCGGGGTAGGCTGTAATTTCTGAAATGTAGCGTTGGAGTGCTTTTTCATTCCGAATGAGAAAGTCCTCCGTAAGGAGAACTCCTTTCTCCAAAAGAGTACCATCGCGGCGAGTAGTTTTGTCACCTTCTCGGAAGGGATTTGTCGCTGGCCGCAGTTGAATAATGTCTTCCATTAAACGTCCTCCATAGGGGAGAATGAGTCAGGGTCTTCTTCTGAGCCAAACGCTTCATTGTCATAGGCATCTAGGTCATAATTGCCCTAACTTCCATCAAAGTAAGTTTGTTCATCGGCCGCCGTGTTTTTGAGTTGTTCAATGCGCTCAGAAATTTCCTCCCCAATACCGCCTTCGTTAATATAAAGTTTTTGAACCCAATTCTCCATATTTTTGAGGGTTTCATCTATAATGTCGCGAGTGGCGCCGTCATAGAATTGGTTGGCAAAGCCGCGCTTTTCAAGCCAGAGAGCAAGTTCCCCAATAGAGTCAAAATCATTGGCATTTTTAGCGTTCTTGGGGGTGAACTCAGCCGTTTTGACCAGCTTATCATAAGAACTCAAATATTTGTCAATATCTTTATTGCCCGACTAAATGGCCTGGTCAATTACATAAGAAAGGCGGCAAAGTTTTTTGGCTTGGTCAATTTGAAGCGCGCCGTTTACGTTTTGGGAAAGAAGGATGCCCTGATACAATGATTCTAAGTAGTAGAGGTCTTCGTCATCATAATTACCGCCCCATTTTTTACGCAATTCGCGCAGTTTGCCGTCGCGCAATAGCGGCACTTCATCTTCAATTAGACCGGCATCGCGCAGCGCTTCAAATTGCTCTTGATAGAATTTCCAGCCGAACTTTTCATATTGTTTGGCGGCGAAAACTTTGACATAAGTGGGCCAAAAGTTGTCACGTCCGGCCAGTTCCAAAATACGGTCAACTTCTTTTGGAAGAAATGGAATGTTAGAAACCTAGCAAAGGCGGTCAATGGACTCCCAAGAGAAATTGGCGGCGGCCAGCATGGAGGTGGCGCACTCGTTGCAAATGGGAAGTAGACCAGACGGGTAGAAGGGAGAGTTGGTATGAGAGAAACTAGTTTTAGGAAGCTAGCGGCGGCATTTTGTGCACTGTTGGCTCCCCGATAGGGAGCTAGGAGTGCACAGAGAGGAGGCGCGTGGTTCAATCGGCATTGGGAAGTTCCTCCTTGGAGGACGCGGCGGCTGCCGCGAGTTTTGTGAGATTGCGGCGTTGCGCGAGGGGCAACTTAGAGAAAGCTGCGAGAACTTGCGCCGTTAGCTCAAGAGGGGTTGTGCCCTTTTGAAGTGGAATTTTGAGAAGGCGCGCTACACCGAGCTACTCATCTGGTTGGAGAGCAAGGAAGGCGCGGGCAAATTTACGAAAGAATAGTGTCATTTTGTTTTTCCTTTTCTGGCGCAATCGCGGCAAATTTCGCTAGTTTTGCCGTTGCGCACTTTGAAGTAGAGGGGAGTGTGGAGTTTGGAACAGCCGCACTTGGAACAGCAGCAGAAGTTTCCTTCGGGATCGGAAAGCAGTGCCATTAGGTTATCATAGTGAAGCTAGACTGCGGTTGCAATTGGTTTTAGACAGCGAAGCTAATAAATGGTGGAAATGTAGTTGGCGCTGTAGTGCGTTCCAAATTCTTTGTTAATGAGGGCCGCGATTTCGCTGCCGAGTTTGCCTTGGCGTTTGTAAGAAAGAGTGCGGAGGGCAACCGGAGTAAGGTTGGCGGCGGTGACAAAAAAGTTAAAAGTGTGGAGAAGATTGGGGGTGGCTTCTTGTAGGTCGTCCCAATTTTTAACAATGAGGGAAAGGTGCGTCCGTTGCCGCAGGTCAATGTAACGAGAGTTACAGTAAGTTGGGTCGGGGTTTTGAAGGCGCGAGACATAGGCGCGCAACTGCGCGAATTCTTTAGTGGTGTAGTCGTCGGGAGTAGGGAGTGGAGTGCGGTAGATTAGGGATGAGAAGTTGTCGGGGGCTAGGAGGCCGAGCGGCCGCACCGCATAGTCAGTTCCAATTGAGTGGGTCCAAAGGTCATCGCGCAATGGGTCAGTGTGGGGTTCGGTGTGGCGCTCTTTTGGGGGATTGTAAAGGTCGCGCATTGAGTATTGTTGGTTGCGCAGTTCTACAATTTGGTGACGTTGTTTGAGGTAGAAGAAAGAACTCCAGCTTACGATATCTTGCTGTGCTTGCTCTATTTCGTCGGGGGTTAATCGCTCTAGGAGGGCGGGCACAATTTGTTTGCGCTTTCCGCTTAGAAGTTCATAGGTTTGAATACGAATGTCAAGTTGGTCAATAGTGCGCCAAAGGGCCTCAAATTCGGGGAGTAGGCTGGCGGGGGCCATCGCGCGGGCATTTTCGCGAGAGAAGATGGGATTGGGTCTAGTGTAGGCGGGGCCGGGACGAGAGAGTTCGCCTTCGTTGAAAGTGAGAGACATTTGGAGGGTTTCTAGAGATTCTTCACGATTGCGCACCCAAGTTTTGTTGCGCGGCTCAATCTGGAAGGCGCGATCTTTTTCGCCGTTGCGCTTACCCCATAGAATGTAGTCGGCGATTGTGGAGAGTTCTTCCTCGGTTGGGGAAGGCAAAGTAGGGAGATAGGTTTCAATAAAGGCAGCGCGCTCTTCTTGAGAGTTAAGCTACCAATTTAGGAATAGGCGATTTTTAGACAAGGAAAGTCCTCCGAAAAAGGATAAAAGTGCCCGCGGGCTAACATCCGGGGCCGGTGTTAGCGACTGCGGACTCCTGTCGTTCAACAAGTTGAACGACAGCGCCCTTGTCGCCATGTAGTAGAAGGCTGGCTCCACCAGCCTTCTACTACAGTATAGCACAGGTGGAATGGGAGTGTCAAATTTTGTGAATTTCAATTTTCACTTCTCGGAAATAAAGTTCTACGCACGACTTTTCCCACGTTATACAAATTATAATTTTCCTAAATATAACCCGCCCCATATGACCCATATACCGTTTTTTAATAGGCCGCAATCCTGAAACCGCCTGCGCTGGGCGGACATTTGTACACAACAAAAGACATAAAAAGTTTAGAAAAGGGCTTGACTTTTGTAGTCTAAAAGTGTATTCTATAGACACTGAAACACGGCAACCGCCGAACGACCGGAAGCTTTTCCAGATACTGAATGAACCGCTTGAACCTTGACAAATGCATATACAATCTAAACTAAAACAAAAGGAAAGGAAGCAATACAAATGTCTTATAACCATTATTACACTACTGTTGCGGAACGGAGGGCCATTAAAACAATGGGCAAAACGTACACCGCAAAAGACTGTCAAACCCCTGCGCAAGTAAAGGAAGCTATCACCGCAATCTATGCGGCAATGGGATATCAGTTCCCCGTCCTTTCATGTGAATGGTATGGCATAGTTCGGAACATTCTTGAGGAATTGCCAAAGACTAATACCGTCGTGACAATCGGCCGGGAATTGACTTTCAAGGCAATTCGTAAATTTGACCTATCAGACGGGGCGCAAGGCCGACAAACGGAACTGCAAGAAGCCCGAGAAAGTAAGCGGATCAGCTATGGCCGTATCACACAAACAGACTCTTGTCCAGTTAAGTTCACGGATTCCCGCCGTTCCTATCGTTCTAAAATGGCCGAACGTAAGACGAACGGCGGAAACATAACTACCATGGTGGACGGTTCAAACCCTTCTGATTATGTGGTGTATTCCATTGACCATGACGGTAACTCTACCACTGGATACAAGCCTGTCCATATTCCAGCTACAATTTGGCCTGTTAGCACTTTCATAGCCATGCTGGAAAGCGTGAACGCGATCAAACCCCGTAATGTTCACGGGATTCGTGCCGGATGGCAAATTCAAATGTGCTCCCGCCGTTTGTGGGACGCTTTGACAGACGAAAACGCTGTTCCGTTTGATAGCGAACGGATTTACAGTAAAGACGATTTTGACGCATTGCGTGGAGTGTGGGGCGAATAAGCCCCACACTCCAATCAAAAACAGAACCGAAAGGAGTACAACCAATGAAGTATTATGCCGTTCTGAGTGATTACCTTGAAATCATTGAATCCAGTTCCTTCCGTACCATTTTCAATGCTATCAGACGTAAAGCCCGCTATGGTGAACGGCAGTTCACCGCTGAACTTTTCCAGGACGCTGGACATGATACCCGTGAATGGATCGGAACGATTTCAGTTAAAAGGCTTGACCTTGCCGGGACTGATTCCATCCTAATGACGGTTCAATTTTGGGGCGATAGCTTCCACTACAGAAGCTATACCGAAAGCTGGAATTACGAAAGGGGGCTTTAATCATAAAATGACTTGCAAAGAACTTGAACGGAATGGATACATTAAGCTGGGGCGTGCCAAAGTCGCCCGCCCCGGCTCCATTGCATGGTGGACGGTTTGCGGAATTGAATGTGCGGGATTGCTAATGGTTGTTGCCACGGCAATTGGACTTGCATGGATTTTATAGGAGCTATAAGCTCCTTTTTTTATGGGGTAGACTATAGTAGTCTAACTTTTGAAAATTATGCATTAGACTTTTTTAGTCTGATTTAGGCCGGTTGAATTTCCCTAAAATCTGTGGTATAATGGACTTGTCCAGAAGGGAAAAACGATTTCAGCCACACAATGGCCGCCCACTATGTCAAGCTGCTGCCTTGCGCCGTTGTGGAAAATTTTGACCGGCGCGCCATCTCACAAGTTCGCCGCCAGCGTTTTCCCAAAATGCAGAAGCGGCTGCATTCAGCTGCCAGCTGCGTTCAGCTGTCAATTCAGCCGCCAGCCGCCAGCTACCAGCTAAAAAAGAAAATTTGTGATTTATTGTAAATTTTCATATTTTTAGGAAATTGGTGGAAAGCAGATAAAATTTTTCGGAAAAAACTTTTTGCCGATTTCCAAGGAAAGAAGGAACAACACCGAAAACCAACGTGGCGCGAGTAGCGCAAGTAATGCGGGAAAAACAGTAATTCTTTTTAGAAAAATTTACCTTAGACTACATTAGTCTAAATGTTCTTTCTTGACTTTCCGAAAATTTTACGATATAATAAAGACAACAAAATAGAAAGAAAGGAATTTCCTAAAATGTCAATTTGGGCAGTTTCAAAATGGGACAATGTAAACAATCGTCAAGAATACATTAGATTTTTTACCGACCGTATTAACGCCCTTGCTTATGCGGTAGACTATGCAGGGCAGCGGATTTTGGAAAATAATCCAGCTTTGACCCATGAAGGGGTAATAAAAGCACTTGTTCCCATATTTTCCGAGCTTTATAGATATGACAGTGTGCCGCATTTAGTAAAAATTGAGGAAATTTTTGTGGCTTCCGATTACAGAAGTTTCTCCACCTATTCACTTGAAGAAATTTTAACAGAGGACGGGGACAAAATTGATACGTTCCAGTGGGGTGGCCTTTAAGGCCATCTCCCTGGAATTTTCTCCTTAGACTAAAGTAGTCTAAATGGCGGGGCTTGATTTTCCCAAAAATCTATGGTACAATTTAATTAACAAAATAAAAAAGAAAGGAAATCCAAAAATGAATACTTATTACTGCGTTGTTAAACTGGACGAAAATGACCTTGTTCCCGATCGTGAAGTCGGTTTTGTAGTAGCTTCCTCCTATCAGGACGCCGCTAGAAAACTGGAAGAACGTTACGGAAATGATTTGGAAGCTATTACCTATATGGCCATTATTACAGATTCTGATGCAGTTATGATGGATGCAGAGCACTGCCCCACAATGGAAACAACCTTAAAGGAAATCAAAGAAAATTGGGTTTGGTGATAAAAAGAGAGGACGGCCGCCAGTCGTTCTCTTTTTCTTTTCTGAAAAATTAGACTAAAACAGTCTAAAATTTTTCTCTTGACTTAGAAACTCCCAAATGATATAATTAAAGAAAAAATTACGAGAGGATTTTCCGAAAATAATGTCACAAAATTTTTCCGAATTTTCTACCTACATAGTTTATTTGATAAAATTTCTTCCAGTAAATCCCTTAAAATGCCCGCACTATAAAGCAGGAATGACAGGGCGCGCCTTGCAAACCAGAATATCAGAGTTCCGTCATGTAGACGAACAATGCTATCCGATTGTTTTACGGGCATATGAATGTAAATCAAAAGAAGCCGCCAGACGTTTAGAGCGTAAGTGTTTGGCTTTGCTTACATTGGAGAGGTGGACAAAAATGTTAGGCAATGAAAGGTTTGAAATTCCTTATGAAGTAGAATTGGGACAGTTTGACAGGATGGCAAATGGAGAGAAGGAATAAGGAGGGATTTTAGACTATAGCAGTCTAATTGGCCTCTTTTCAGAGGTCATTCGCATATCACCCGCACTATTATAAAATTTTCTCCGTATAAAGTTTGTTCACATCTGGGAAAATTCAATTTTGCCCAATTTTCAAGTGCTTGCTGTTCCTTCAAAGTTGGATAATAAACATCTGAAAATAATTTTCCAGTTCGTTAAGTTCTTTTTCTATTACTGGAAAGATTTTCTTAAAATCATCAGTAGCAAAAATAATTCCGCCATCTTCTAAGCGGGCGACCATAAAAATTTTCTTTTGCATTTTATCTGTTCCTTCCCTTTTTTGTTTAATTTATTCTAACTCAAAATGATACTTTTGTCAAGAAGAAAACCTTTAGACTACTAAAGTCTAACCCCGCCTACTTGCTTTTTAGAGAATTTTCTGATACAATATTATTGTAATCAAAAAGGAGACGGAAACTCCCCAAACCAGAAAGGAACACACTATGACTCGGAAGGAATTTTTCAACGCTATTATCACCGCCAACATCAACGAGGAACTGAACGAGTTCGCCGCCGCAGAACTTGAAAAGTTGGAAGCACAGCGGGAGCGTGCCGCAGAACATCGCAGAACTGCCGCCAGCAGTAAGAACGAGCCTATGAAGGCCGACTTCATTTCTTTTATCATTGAAAACGGTGCAACTACTGCTAACGACCTTGCCGCCCGTTTTGAAATTTCCATACAGAGGGCGACCGGCCTTGCTGGCAGTCTTGTGAAGGAAGGCCGCCTTGCAAAGTCCGAAGTCAAGATTCCGAAGGTAGGCAAGCGGGTTTGCTATGAAGTAGTCGCAGAAGAAAATGATGATTAAAAAGGGCGGAAGCCCTTTTCCTTTAGACTTTAATAGTCTAACTTAATTTTTCTTGACAATTGCCGCCAGTCATGATATAATTGTTCTAACAAAAGAACAGAAAGGAATTTTCATAATGACAATTTTCTTTGATTTAGATGGGACAATCGCAAATCTTTATAACGTCCCGAACTGGTTGCTTAAACTGCGCAACAACGATGTTTCGCCCTACGAAGAAGCCGCCCCGCTTTTCCGCTTAAACAATATCGCCCGTCTTTTGAATACACTTCAAAAGAACGGCGTTCGTATCGGAATTATAACATGGCTTTCAAAAAATTCAAATCCCGCCTATGATAGAGCAGTAAGAAGGGCAAAGCGGCGATGGTTGGCGCGCCATTTGGGTAGTGTTGATTGGGATGAGATTCACATGGTGAAATACGGTACACCAAAAACAAAGTTCCGCAAAGCCGCCAATGATATACTTTTTGATGATGTTGAAGAAATTCGGGAAAAATGGGGCAAGCAAGCATATGCACCGGAAGAAATTTTCAGCGTTTTAAGAGAATTGATGAAAGGTGGATGTTGAGATAGTGGAGGATTAACAACCCTCCACTATTAGACTATAAAAGTCTAACCCCCTCCTGTTGACAATCGCGCGCCGCCATGTTATAATAATATCAACAAAAGACGAAAGGAAAGCACACACTATGAAACATTACCTTTTTAATGACCGTGAATCTGGTGAGGATTTTATCGTCGGCGCCGAAACAATAGAGGAAGCGAAAGAAATCGCAAAAGAGAATTTTTCTCAGCCCCATTTCATCGGGCGCATTTCGGAGTTTGAAGCCGAGAACAGCGGTCTTGATGAATGGTAAGTTCCTTTCTTTTGTTGCCCCGGACACCGGGGTATTAGACTTTAATAGTCTAAAAAGAAAAAGATTGACAAAATTCAAAATTTAGGGTAAAATAAATACGTACAAAAGAGAAGGACAACTCACCAAACCAGAAGGAAATAACCAAAATGACGAAGCGTGAATTTTACAATGCCATCATCTCCATGGACAGCGTACCTGCTGAAATAAAGGAGAAGGCCGCCGATCTGATTGCCGCCCTTGATAAGGAAGTTGCCCGCAATTCCTCCCGTCCTTCTAAGAAGTCCGTAGAAAATGCGCCCGTGAAGGCCGCAATCCTTGACCTTCTTGCTTCTCACTCTGCCATGCTGACCAGCGAAGTGGCCGCCGCCCTTGACATTTCTACAGCAAAGGCATCTAGCCTTTTGACGCAGTTGGCAAACGAGTCCAAGGTTGTAGGCGAGGAAATTTCTGTCCCGAAGCAGGGCAAGCGCAAGCAATGGAGGCTTGCGGCCACGGACGAAATGACCGAGTAAATGACGCCGGGACATCCCGGCACTGTTAGACTACATTAGTCTAACTCACAGAACTTGCTTTTTTATTTCCCCTATGCTATAATAAAGAAAATCAAAGAAAGAAGGGAATAACAAAATGAAACGTGATTTAGGGAACGCAATTCGGGCAGAGCTTGCCGCAGAACTTTTGAAATTTTTTACCGAAAAGGGGGAGGACGCCGCTTTATTCAAGTCAAATAAGCTAAATTTCCCCATTGCCCGGGAAGGTCTTGACTTGTGGATCACTATTCAATGGAGTGTTTCAGATGGTGGGGACGAGGGTCCCGATGCCGGGTACAATCTCCGGGAACAGTATAAAATTGAACAGCGCAAAGCGGCTGACCGTGAAGCGAAAAAAGCGATTGAAAAAGCCGAAAAGGCCGAAGCCCGCAAACGCAAGAAAGAAAAAGAAAAGGAGGATGCCTAAAGGCATCCCCTTTTCACTATTAGACTAATATAGTCTAAACCCCATTAGCGGGCTATTCAAAAATCTAATGGGTATAATAAAAATTTTGAATGGCGCGCTTGTTTACAAAAACGTCACAATTTACCTATTGCCTTTCCTTTTCTCCATATGTTATAATAGAGAAAACAAAACAAAAGGAAAGGACAAACAATGAAAAAACAGTATTTTTTGGTACTTGATACCGAAACCGCAACCGTCCCCTTTATTAACGGCTATCCCGTCACTGATAAAGAACGCAAGAACATTGCTATTGCGAAACCGCTTGTTTACGATATTGGATGGATTATTATTGACCGCAAAGGGGTCATTGTTGAAACTGCTAATTATTTAGTACAAGAAACTTTCTTTGTCCCTGCTGTTTTCAATACTGCATATTATCGGGAAAAGCGGCCTCGTTATATGGCAATGTATAACGGTAAGCAGATTGAAAGCGCAAACTGGAAAACTATCATTGAAAAATTAACAGACGCTATGCAAAAAGTTGATTACATTGCCGCCGCAAATGCCTGTTTTGATTTCAAAAAAGCAATTCCCTTTACCCATCGTTATATTAAGGCTCTTTATAGTGAAAACTATCAAGCTTGGGAGGATTCACAGCGTAATTCTATAAAGGCCATTTTGAATGGCGCAGAATGTCCTAAAAATGATGAATGCATGATTCCGACTTTTTCCGTCAATGGAATTTCCCGTCCCATTATTGATATCTGGGGACTTGCCTGCAAGCGTTTAATAGATACGAATAAATATCGTAATTGGGCAATTCAAAACCGCCGTTTATCTCCGTCTGGTTTGTATTTTTCTACTACTGTAGAAACCGTAGTACAGTATCTCCACAATGACGGAAAGTATATAGAATCTCATACGGCACTTGATGACGCAAGGGACGAAGCAGAAATTCTGGTGAAGTGTTTGAAACGTGGGAAGGCCGAACCGCATTTAGAAGCATTTCCCTTCCGGCAGTTAGGCGGGACTGTTGAATTTGCAAAAAAATCTAGCGAACAAAATAAAGAAATTGTAATAGAATTTCTGGAAAAATATGCAAGGCAGTTAGAACAGGACAAAAAAAACAATACGAGATTTTATACACAAATTTTGAATAAAATAGCGGAATTGATGGATTGATACGGGCGGCAATGCCGCCCCGCAAGAACTCTTGAGGACTTAAATAATCAATTTAAGTATGGAACAAAGATTAAATTCTATAAAGTGAACTAAGAGGGCGCAAGCCTTCTTTTTTTTGTAATCAAACTTAGACTACTTCAGTCTAACGCAACCTTTCAACTTCCAACTCTTACCCTCCCCTCTCACCCTCTCATCTTCTCCACTCACCCTTCCATCTACCTACCTCACAACTCCCCACCCTATTCTCCCTCGCGCCCTCGCGCAACTTTCCAGCAGCTGCAAAAGCTGCAAAAGCTGCAACTTTCCACGCAAACAAGGCCCGCTCCACCTAACGAAGCGCGCCGCATTTTTTATAAAATCAACTTTTTAAAGTTGTCAACTTTTCATGAGCTGTACGGCTTTTCAAAGAAGCTGGAAACTAAAAGCTGAAAAGCTGGAAGGCCAAAAGCTAGAAACTAAAATTAAAATTTCAACTTTTCAAAAAAAGCTAGAAACTAAAAGCGTCAACTTTTAATTCCGCGCCGCTTTCTCAATTTTTACAGCGGCCGCCACTTAGAGTAAGTCAAAATTTACAGCAAAAGCAACTTTTTTCCAATTTCAAAAAAAAAGAAAAATAACTTTTTCCAAACTCGTCAAATTTTTCTACCCTGTAACTTCACACAGCGGCGCGAACAACTTCTAAAAGAAAGCAAATTTTAAAGAACGTCAACTTTTCTTCTTCTCTACTGCTAAGTGGGGAGAATCTAGAAACCTCTCCACTCTCTTGGTTATCCTCTTTTAAAAATTTGAAATTTCTAAAAAGTTGACGAGGAGGTAGAGACTCCTATCCTTTTAGTGACTTTATAAAAAAAAGCTAAAATTTTTTAACGTTCTTGAAAATTCCAAAAAAAATTTTTACAATCCTGTTGCAAGGCCTTGTGTGTGATTTTTCCGGTCGGCGCACTTACTCTTGGAGAGGTGTTGGCTTGTAAGCCAAAAACAATTATAATGTCCCCATCGTCTCCCCTGTGTGCACCCCCCTCCCCTCACATGGAGAAAAAGGGGATAATGGGGGGGAAAAGTGTGTTCTCTGCCCTCCTTTGCTCGGGAAAAGTCTTTCATTTTGCGCCTCTAGTAACCGCGCGATGTCTCTTTTGGAATTTTCAAAGTTCAAAATTTCAGAGAACGACTTTTTTCCAAAGTTTTTTCCAAAAATTTGAATTTTCGGAATTTTTTTTCAGAAAAAATTAGGTTTCAGAAATTTTTTTGGAAAATTTTCCCAAAATACAAAAGTCCCGGGCGCGGTCCCTCGTAGAGGGACGGCACTCGGTGGTTTTGTCTCTTCTTCGTCCGAAGGACGATGAAGAGA
>ERZ779888.137-NODE-137-length-92485-cov-8.738472_pt1 | contig 92485 bp, 78 predicted proteins | sample MGYA00511245_ERZ779888 | MGnify/ENA primary metagenome ERZ779888 (study PRJEB29588, sample SAMEA2155255) | human gut metagenome | biome: human gut; feature: human-associated habitat; material: faeces | place: Denmark | collected 2008/2010 ...
TGTGATATAATCAAAAAAAGATAAAAGACAAATTCAGGTTTCTGGTCTTCTTGCACAAAATAAAGGAGGAGCTATTATGCAAATTGTTTATATTCCAAGCGAATCAATGTCTGTTCAAGGTAAAAAAGATGAAATCTATAAAAGATATGGGAAAGACTGGAATATTAGAGAACAGGGAGGAGGTAACGGAAATTGGTTGTTGACCAGAAAAAGTGATGTGCTTGTAGATGGAAAAAGTTATCGTACTTTTGTACTTGAACACTACGGTAAATCCAAGCTGACAGCGAAGCTTGTTGATAAATTTCGTGAAGATGTAGCAAATGGTAAAATAAAACTGTAAATGCCTATGCCGTTATGCTATGAGCATAGTACATAGCATAACGGCTTCTCTTTCGTTGAGCTAGCAAGGAGGGTGAATATGTCTTTATCCATACAAGAGCGATTAAAAGACCTACGTGTGGAGCGTGGCTTGACGCTGGGGCAGCTTGCGGAGCAGACCGGGCTTTCCAAGTCTGCGCTGGGCAGTTACGAAACGGAAGACTTCAAGGACATCAGCCACTATGCCCTTATCCGGCTGGCGAAGTTTTACGGTGTGACCGCTGATTATCTGCTGGGGCTGTCTGAAATGAAAAATCACCCAAACGCCGATCTTGCAGACCTGCGTTTGAGTGATGAAATGATTGACCTGCTGAAAAGCGGGAGGATAGACAATACCCTGCTGTGTGAGCTGGCGGCGCACCCGGATTTCCCCCGGCTGATGGCTGACCTTGAAATCTATGTGAACGGAACGGCACTGAAACAGGCGCAGGGTGCAAACGCCATAGTGGACACGATGAGCGCAACTGTTATAAAAAAGCATAATCCTGGCATGAGTGATACGCAGTTAAGACAGCTTATCACCGCCCATATTGATGAGGACGAGTTTTGCCGCTATGTGATACAACGGGACATAAACGGGATTGCCCTTGCTCTGCGGGAAACACACAAGGACGATTTTTTCAGCGTCCCAGAGGATAACCCGCTAAAAGAAATGCTGGAAACTGCTGGTGAAATCGTCAGCCAGGACAGCGACACGGAACAAGCGTACTTGGCGTTTATCTGCAAACGGCTCAAGCTGAATTTTAGGAAGCTGTCAGTAGAAGAACGGAAGTGGCTGAAAAAGATTGCGGAAAAATCCGACTTGCTGAAGAATCCAAAACCGCAGAGAGGACGAAGATAAAAAATGCCTGAACGGCGGTTCTGGTTTTTCAGAACCACCATCCAGGCATTTTGTTTAGTAATAGAAAAAGGTGCAGTTGATTATTGCGTATTGTCAATCTCTCTCAAACCGGGTAGTAAAAATACGGCAAGCGCAACGATGATAATGCCAATTCCGCAAATGACAAACCATTTCTCAACTCCCAGCCGCTCCGCCAGAGGCCCGGAAATGACAAGGCCAAACGGCATGGCGAGGGAAGCGGCGCTTGTCAGTAGAGAAAAAACTCTCCCCAGATATTCTGGTTTGACCGTTTCTTGAAAAATCGCATTTTGCACACCGTAAAATGGAGCGGAAATTCCCATAACAGTACAGCACACAACAAAGACAAGAAATGCGTCTGGCGGCAAAAGCCCGGAGAGCATATTGCTAACGCCCATCAGGAGAACGGAAAGACCGATGGTGTACCGCCGTTTCTTAAAACCGCCCCAAATGCTCAGAATGACTCCGCCAAGCAGCATACCAACCGCAAAAGCAATTTCAGCGGCAGAGGCATGGGCCGGTGTTCCTTTGAAGTATGACATACAGATGAGAGGAAAAAGCGTACTGATTGGCATATAAAAGAACATATAAATTACACCAATCCAGAGCAGAGCAAAGAGGCCCCTGTTTTGCTTTAATACCACATACCCCTCTTTCATATCCTGTAAAAACTGTTGTCTTTTCGTTTCTGGACATAGTTCAGGCGTTGGTATGGACGAAATCGCAACAGTCACACAGGCAAGGATTGCACCCACAATATCTAACAATATAATTGCATTAAGAGGCCAAACAGCATATAAAAACGCTGCGGCAGCTGGACTGATAATCGCACTTACTGCTTGCATGGTCTGCGTGTAACCAGCGCATTTTGTAAGTTCCTCTTTTGGCACAATCATAGGTGTTGCTGCGCTGAATGCTGGAGAATGAAAAGCAGTTCCCGCACTTCGGATTAACAGGACAACCATAATAGACCATACGGGCAATTCCATGTAAAACGCCACCAGCGCCAGAATACCGCCAGCGGCGGCAATTATCAAATCCGCACCAATCATTACGCTTTTACGGCTGTGCCGGTCAACAAAAGCACCTGCAAACGGGCCTAAACAGGCTTGCGGCAAAAATCCAATCAGTGTTGCCGCCGTCAATATGATTGCAGAATTAGTTTTCGCAACCAAATAAAAGATAATGGCCATTTGCAAAATACCGCTGCTAATAAAGGATATTGCTTGTCCGGCAAGAAGTGTAAAATAAGTTTTTCTCCATGAATTGTTGTTTTGGGTCATAATGCGAACCTCCTTTTTTATTGCATTGTTCCTTTGTTTCTGCAATAAAAAGCAGGCGTTGTCCCACAGAGAGGGCAGACGCCTGCATAACAACAAAGCACGAAAAAACACCACGATACAGTTCAAAGACTGCTCGTGTCAAACCTACGTGTTCCTTTGCATACGCACGCAAAAAAAGCCCACCATCATGTGGAAAGGTACTTCTACTTTTTATTGCTTATTAGCGTACACAAATTAACACACGTAAGCCTCCTTCCAATCTCAAACTGTCGCACAGTATAACACACATCCGATAGACTTGTCAACCATTTTTAACCTTGTTTTCCATCTTGTTTTTCCATCTCTTACGGGCAGTAGCAAAGCCAGGCGAGCCAGTCAACGGTCAAGATGAACGGCGCTTTCAGCGCCGCCGTTGACAGTCTCGCCCGTCTTTGCTAATGGGTAATCAAGGCGGGAAAGCCATTTTAGGGCTTTCCCGCCCATTTCAATTTTGGGAGAAGAAAGGCCCCAAAATGAACGAGTGCGGCCAAACACTTTTAGGGATTGGCCACCTTGTCCACCCATCCAGCGGGGCGGCGGGGAACGGTCAAGGCCGGGCGTCAGCCCATTCATTTCAGCCTTGACGGTTTCCTGCCGTCCTGCTACTTTTCCCGGAGTGTGGCCACACATCTGGTCACGGTGTCCAGAGCTTTGGGACTTTTTGTCCCATAGGCCGGGGGCGGAGGACGAGGGACGGGGGCTTTCATAATACGCCCTGTCTGCTGCTGAAATCAGCCCTTTGTTTCCGGCTTACCAGCCCCAAACAAAGCCCTGCTTTCCTGCCGCGTCAAATGCCCTTGCCCTCCCCGGCGGCAACGGTATTTTCAGGGCAACGCCGACAGAGCGTATAACACACTACACTTTGCTCCGCAAAGTCGTGTGCCAAATGGGGCGCTGCCCCCTTTGGAAACCCCCGCAACAAACAGGTGCTATGCACCCAGCCGGGAGCATAGCGCCGTTTGTTGTCAGCAGCCCGTTTCACGGTCTGCGTGTAGTTCCTTGTAAACTGACCTAAATTATTCGTCAAAAATCAACATATTCAAGTTCAACTCCCCGTGGACGCCTGCACCCTTTTAGGCTTAAAAAGACGCTCCTTTTTGTTCGTCATTGACAAAAAGACACACGCAAAAGGAGCATATAAAACTCCGATGCGTGTGTCTTTTTCTATGCAAAACAGGGGAAAATTGCCGATTTTATGTCAGTTTACCCTTTTTGTTGTTTCTTCGCATATCGCCGTAGGGATTTGTTCTTTGCTTTTGATGTTGCGCGGGGCAGAAATTCCGGCGATAACCTTCACGCCCTACGCTTAATTGTGTCAGAAGTCATCCCGTTTATGCCCGGCACTTGCCTGTTTGCTTGACAAAATTAATAAAATATGGTATTGTCATTATAGCGTTGCAAAGTTGTGAAGGGAGAAATGTATGGCAAAAAAATATGTTTATACGGGCAGAATCAAGCATTACTGCGCTTGCTGCGGCAAACTTCTGGAAACAGAATGGAACGCTCGGTATGAAAGTGATCTGTCCTCGGTGGTTCAGGTCGATTCCGACAATTTCGCGATCGTCCGTGACCGGCTGTGCGGGAAATGTCAGCACGAAGAAAACGCCGGAAAAATAAAAAAGGCCGGTAAAGTCTTTAAGTTTTTGGCGATTACCGCCGTTGTGGTACTTTTGATAACCGGCGTGGCTCTTGCCACCGGTTACTTGTTGAACGGTGCGGTTTTCGGGAATTCCGACATGCTTAAAAAAAAGTTTTGACAAAAAACTCGAACAGTTTGAAAAAGACGAACGCAAAAGAGAATATAACGACGGTTGCGAAGCAGTCGCCACCGCTGTCAAAGAGTGTTTTTCCACAAACGATTACACCATATATTATTACGGCGAAAACGGGAAAATCGAGATTATCAAATACACCGTGGCAAACACGACCTTATTCTCTTTAAAGTTTGATAAAAACTACGGCGAATACGCAAACAAGACCTATGTTATCAAAGGCGGCGTGATTTACGAAAACGGCAACGGGAAGTTTGCTTACAACGCCACGAGCGAAAGTTACTCCGACTTGAAAGCGGCGCTGGAATCCTATTTGCCCGAATATTCTTTCAAAACGGATATTTTTTCCTCTCGCGCAAGCATCAGCGATGAAACGAGTGTGATTACGGATGTGCTCTATTCCGCTTCGACCACCGTTTACTGCAACTACGGCGAGAACGAATTGTACTTTAAGAACTCGGGCGAGTTTTACAGCGCTTCTTTCGACGAAACAGGCAGAGGTAAAACGGTTTCATTCCCGAAAGAAAGCGAATACACGGCCAAATAAGATATCACGAGGCGGACCGGTTGAATCGCTTCAAATCCTCTGCGGACGCCTACTCCCTTCTCTGCGTCATCGGCAAAACAAAAAGGATGGGCAACAATCATCCTTTTTGTTTTTTGCGGTTTTAGGTATTTACAAGCGGCCGGATCAATGGTATATTTATGTTATGAGACAGATGCGAAACCCGGGAACGGGATAATTAATGTGCCGCAAGGCAGATGTTCTCTTTTGCCGTGAGGCCGCTGATAAATCCCGTTTCGCCCCTTTTTTGATCCTATCGGAAAACCTGTTTTCCCGTCTGTCCTTTGTCATCATGAAAAGCGAAAGGAGAAACCATGGCCGGATTTGAAAAATTGTGCTTTCGCGGTGCTTTTCGCAATTATCAGGAGCGTGTGCTTCAAAATGCCGGCGCCTATCTCTCTGACGGGAAACTGAACCTTGTCGCCGCGCCCGGAAGCGGGAAAACCGTTCTGGGACTGGAACTGATCCGCCGGCTTGGCATGCCCTGTATTATTTTCTCCCCGACCACCGCCATCCGGGCGCAATGGGGACAAAGACTGGCAGAAGATTTTCTTTCCGTTCCCGATGAGGTCCATGCGCTGTATTCGGAAGATCTGCACACGCCCAAACTGATCAACTCGGTCACTTATCAGGCGCTCTTCAGTGCCGTAGAAAAAGTGCGTCTGAGCGGAGAGGACTGCTCGGATCTGGATCTTTTTGATATTCTCCGGGAGAGCAACATCCGAACAATTTGTCTGGACGAGGCGCATCACCTGAAAAACGAATGGCAAAGAGCCCTGGAAAAATTTGTGTCCGCGCTGGATCCCGGAATCAAAATCATTTCTCTGACCGCAACGCCGCCCTATGACGCCCAAACAACCGAGTGGCAACGCTATGTGGGGGTGTGCGGAGAAATTGACGAAGAAATCTCGGTGCCGGAGTTGGTACGCCAGCAAACGCTCTGCCCCCATCAGGATTATATTTACTTCAATTACCCCACCGAAGAAGAGCTTTCAAGCATAAAAATTTATCGGCAACACGCCGAAGAAGCCCTTTTGGAGTTGCGTTCACTTCCCCTTTTCGGCCGGCTTTACCGGACGCTCCACGCCCGGCGCACGCCGCAAGCCTTTGAAGTTGCTCCCGATGAAGCGCAGTCGTTATTTTTGTTGCTTCGGGAATATGATTATCCGGTCTCTTCCGGGGCCGTGCGCCGCCTGACGGGAAAAAAGATTCTCCCCTTCTTTCGTCTTTCAAATGCCGAAAAGGCCATCCGTTTCTTACTTCATAGCGATTTCCCGGACGAAAGTGAAAAGACGCAGATTAAAGAAATACTCAAAAAGCACGGAGTCTTTGAAAAAGGCGAAGCGGCTCTTGCCGCAAACGAAAAACTGAACCGCCGGTTGGTCGCCTCTGCCGGAAAATTGGACAGCATTGCGCAAATTGCAAGAACCGAATACGACGCAATGAAAGAAAAACTCCGTTTGCTGATTCTGACCGACTATATCGGGAAAGAAAATCTTTCGCAAACCGGAAAAGATGAAAAGCCCTTTGCCGTTCATGCCGTCAGTATTTTCAGGACGCTTCTTTCCCGTTGCCCACAGATCCGGATGGGTCTGCTTTCCGGTTCGCTGATGATTTTGCCAAGATCTCTTGAAACAACCGGCGTTTCCTGCCGCAAGACAGACATTCCGGGGACGGACTATTGCACGGTCACTTTTTCCGGACCGATAAAAAATGCGCTGGACTTTTTCAAAACACATTTTGCCTCCGGAGAGATTCAGTTGCTCGTGGGAACCAAATCTCTGCTTGGAGAAGGGTGGGACGCGCCTTTTGTCAATACGCTAATCTTAGCCAGTTTTGTGGGCAGTTTTGTGCTCTCCAACCAGATGCGCGGCCGCGCGATCCGGGTCTGCCGGGACGACCCCCAAAAAAGTGCAAACATCTGGCATCTGGTATCGGTTCTGCCCACACATTTTCAAAACGGAAAAATTCCCCTGCGCACGCTCCTGACAGAAAATCAGGAAGAGCCGAACGGTATGGATTTTGAGCTGATGAAACGGCGATTTGATACTTTTATGGGCCCCAATGACGAAACCGGCCGGATCGAAAGTGGCATAGAACGGATAACCGCCATAAAACCGCCCTATTCTCCGAGCGGTTTTGAACGCATCAATCGTGAAATGTGCAACCAGGCGTCTCATCGCGAACGGCTTGCGACACTTTGGGAAGTTTCCCAAAAGACCGCCCCGGAAGTAAAAACGGAAACGCGCGTTCCAAAAGAAAAGCGGATCCCGGCCTTTACCTTTTGGGATCTCCTGCCGGACTATCTTGCATCGCTTTTCTTCGCGTCGGCCTCGACAGCTTTTTTGAAGGAATTTTTATTTTCCACGCTTCCCGTTTTTCTTCTGCTCTTTGCCGTGTCGTTTTTGCTTTTCCTGCCTTTGCTTTTCAAAATCCTGCGGCGAACGCTCTTACATCTGAGCCCTGCCCGTTCGATCAGGACGATGGTGCAGGCTGTATTGAAAACCCTGCAGTGTTACGGCCATATTTCTCCCAATGCCCGCGTGTGCACAAAATCCGACAAAGAAAAAAATTATGTCTCTCTTTCGCTTGCAAACGCCACTTTGCGGGAGCAAAATCTTTTTAACGAAGCTGTCACACAGCTTCTCTCCCCGATCGGAAACCCGCGCTATATTCTGATTGCCAAAACAAGATTCGGACGGGACAATGAACGGTTTTCTTTTGCCTGCCCGGATATTCTCGGAAAAAGGAAGGAAGCCGTTCTGACACTGGAAAAAGAGCTCCGGAAGACCACCCGGCCTTTTTCGGCCGTCTTTACCCGGAGCGAAGAAGGGCGAAAAAAGCTGATCCGATGCCGGCGGCGCTCCTACCTTACCGCCAATGACGCCATACTTTCCAAAATGATGACGAATTGAACACAGGCAATTGCTCCTCAGGGTCATTGACAAAAGCGACACCGAAAAAAGCAGGTCGTGCGGCAAGCCACGCGACCCTTGGGTGTGAAAAAACTACCTGATGCTTCCCTCGCCGCCCATGAGAGCGGTCATCTCCTCGATGCGCTCCAGCGGAAAAGGCGGCTGCGTCAACGGTTTCAGCGCAATGCTCATCAGTTTCATCGGATTGTCGTCTGCGGCCACCCGATTGGAACAAAGCGCGCCGCAACGCCGACAGCGATGAATCAGTGCCCATTCGCCGCCCCGACGCACCCAGACCGCCACCGGCTCCATAATACCGCCGCAATCGCTTGCGCGGTCGCCGGGCGTCACATCGACATGAAGACTGGAAAGGCAGTTCGGGCAATGGTTGCGGTGGTCGCTCCCGGCATTTTCCGGTGTGCAGAGCCGTCCGCAGACGCGGCAGGTGAAACTGTCGTGACAAGGGTGAGATTTATAGTAGTCTTTTTCAAATGTTTTCCGTTTGTTTTCTCGGTTCATGTGTTTCCTCCCAAAATGTTCTGCATTTCCGGAAGGAATGGCGTGTGTGAATTTACCAGACCTCCCGGTCAGTGCACACACTCCGAATGATTCATTGCTGTTTTCAAAAAAACTCCTTTGAAATTGATTTTGGTTTTATCCGTCAGCCGCCCTCCCATTCCGCGCGGAAGTACGGTCTGATTTTCCTCTGAAACGGACGGAGGTTTTCAGGCCGTTCGTCCGGAACCGACTTTATCATAGGACAAAAAGCGATTTTATTCAAGCTTTTCCCGCAAAAACATGGATTTCCGGTTGACATCGGATTTTTTTGCGTTATAATAAAATTGCCGAATATATATAAAGGAGGGTTTATTATGGGGAAATTTGTCATCTACAAAACGGCGACGGGGTATAATTTTTCACTTTACGCCGCCAATCAGGTCAAACTTTGCAACGCATCCGGCGTTTACAAAAGCAAAAATTCGGCCAAAGCGGTGCTGGACAGTATTTCGCGGGTGGCCGGCCGTTGTCTGGAGCAAAAGCGCATTGCCGATACCACGCTGCAGACGCCGAGCGAATCTCCCTGCCCCAAATTTGAACTGTATCTGGACAAAACGGGGCTTTACCGCTTCCGCCTGATCGCCGAAAACGGCGAAATGATTGCCATATGCGAAGAAGGCTATAAATCCAAACAAGGCGCGCAGAACGCCCTGCGCAGCATGGCCGAAAACGCGGCAAACTGCGAAATCGTAGACGAAACAACAGACAAAGGCGAAAAGTAAACCCGTTTCGGGGGTAATTTGAGAGGCACCGGCAACCCGGTGCCTTTTTTTAGTATTTGCTTTCAAACAAAAAGCCGCCCAAAAATCCGGAAAAACGGGAATTCTCTCCTTTCGCGTTTTTTTGTGGGAATCTCTATAAAAGTATAGCATTTTTATTAAAAGTATGTTATAATGAGATGAAAACAACCCGGAGGTGTGAAAATGAAATATCTGATTGCTTCCGATCTGCACGGCAGTGCGCTTTACACGGAAGAAATGCTTTCGCTTTTTGACCGTTCCGGGGCGGACCGGCTGATTCTGCTGGGTGATCTGCTCTATCACGGCCCGCGCAACGACCTGCCCGATGGTTATGACCCCAAGCGCGTGGCCGCCCTGCTTGCCGGGCGGAGCGAAAAAATTCTTTGCGTACGCGGCAACTGCGAAGCCGAGGTGGATCAGATGATGCTCCCCTTCCCGGTCATGGCCGAATATGCCTGGTTTACCGAGGGCGGCCGTCTCTTTTTCCTGACGCACGGCCACCGTTTCGGCCCGACCAACCGTCCCCCCCTCTCCCCCGGCGATGTGCTGGTCTGCGGACACACCCACATTCCGGCTTTTGAGGAAAACAAAGACGGATATTACCTCAATCCCGGCTCCGTCTCCATTCCGAAAGACGGCAGCGTGCGCGGCGCCGTGCTTCTTTCCGGCGACCGGATCGCTTTTACCGATCTTTCCGGCCGAATCTGGCGCGAATGTACCCTTCCCCCAACGAAATAACCCATATGGCATACCTTTTCCCCAAAAACTAAGACGAAGGAGTAAAACAATGAAAGTCACAGTTTGCATCGGTTCCTCCTGTCATCTCAAAGGTTCCAGACAGGTGGTAAGCGGTCTCAAATCCCTCATTGAGCAAAGCGGCGTTTCCGACCGGGTTTTCCTTTGCGGCGCGTTTTGTCTCGGCAAATGCCAGGAAGGCGTATGCGTGGCGCTGGATGACCGCATCTGCTCCGTATCCCCGGACAGCGTGGAAGCGTTTTTCAGGGATGAAATCCTCAAAAATCTGTAAGGAGGCCGTATGCTTTTCGTTGAAATCTGCGTGGGCAGTTCCTGCCACTTAAAGGGTGCTCCGGAGATCGTTTCGCTTTTTGAAAGCGAAATTGCCAAACGGCATCTGGAAACGGAGCTCATCCTGTCCGGCAGTTTCTGTACCGGACGCTGTAACCGGGAAGGCGTGACCGTGACGGTCGGTGATGAAATTTTCACCGGCGTGACGCCGACCACCTTCCCCGCCTTTTTTGCGGAAAAAGTATTGCCCGCCATGGAAAAAGCAAAGGAGTAAGTTGTGTCAAACTGTCTGACGCTGAAAAAATCAAACTGCAAAAACTGCTATAAATGCATCCGGCACTGCCCGGTGAAATCCATCCGTTTTTCCGGCAACCAGGCGCACATTATCGGCAACGAATGCGTGCTGTGCGGCCAGTGTTTCGTCATCTGCCCGCAGAATGCCAAGGAAATTGTAGAAGAGCGGGAAAAGGTCAAGGTCATGATTGATTCCGGCGCGCCGGTTTTTGCAAGCCTTGCGCCTTCCTTCATTGCCAACTATGAAGGCGTGGGGATCCGCGGCATGACGGCGGCACTCCGGGCGCTGGGATTTGCCGGCGCGGAAGAAACCGCTGTGGGCGCAACACTAGTTAAAAAAGAATACGAACGCCTGCTCGCAGATGGAACACCCGACCTTCTGATCTCTTCCTGCTGTCATTCCGTCAACCTGCTCATTCAGAAATATTTTCCAGCGGCCCTGCGTTATCTTTCGCCGGTGCTTTCTCCCATGCAGGCGCACGCCGCCGATCTTAAGCGCCGGCATCCCGATGCAAAGGTTGTTTTTATCGGCCCGTGCGTAGCCAAGAAGGACGAGGCCGAGCATTATGCGGGCTATGCCGACGCTGTGCTGACCTTTGAAGAACTGAGTGCGTGGCTCAAGGAAGCCGGCGTGACGCTCACGCCCGACCTTGACGATGCAGAAAAAAGCCGCGCGCGGCTCTTCCCTACTACAGGCGGTATCTTGCGCACCATGACCGAAAAGAATCCCGATTATACTTATCTTGCCATTGACGGCGCAGAAAACTGCATGAGCGCTCTACGCGACATTTCCAGCGGCAAGCTTCACCGGTGCTTTATCGAAATGTCGATGTGTACGGGCAGCTGCATCGGTGGACCCGTCATGGAAAAAAGTCGCCGTCTGCCCGTCACCGATTTTGCGGCCGTGAGCCGCTACGCCGGCGAAGAAGACTTTGACGTGGACCTGCCGGAAACCGGTGCGCTGGCAAAGGAATTTGAGCCTATTGAACTGCGGAACGGCATGCCCGGCGAAGCCGAAATTACCGAGGTACTCCGTAAAATGGGCAAAAACAAGCCGGAGGATGAACTCAACTGCGGCTCCTGCGGCTATAACACCTGCCGGGAAAAAGCGATTGCCATTTGCCATGGAAAGGCCGAAATCTCCATGTGCCTGCCTTTCCTCAAGGAAAAAGCCGAAAGTTTTTCGGACTGTATCGTCGGCAACACCCCCAACGGCATCGTCGTGGTCAACGAAGCCATGGAGGTTCAGCAGATCAACAACGCGGCTTTGCGGATGATGAACATCCGTTCTGCTTCGGATCTGCTGGGAGATCAACTCAATCGTGTGCTGGATCCCGCGCCCTTCCTTGAAGTACTCAGGAGCGGTCGAAGCATCCACAACCGCCGTACTTATCTGGCCGAATACAAACGCTATGTGGAGGAAACCGTGGTCTTTGACCAGACCTGCCGTTTGTTGGTGGCCATTATGCGGGACGTAACCGACGAGGAAAGCGAACGCGAAAAGAAAGAAAGCCTCAACCGCCAAACCATAGAGGTGGCCGACCGCGTGGTAGACAAGCAAATGCGGATTGTCCAGGAAATTGCCTCCCTGCTGGGTGAGACTGCGGCCGAAACAAAAATCGCACTGACCAAACTCAAGGAGAGTATTTCGGATGAATGACCTTTGCCCCGATATCGGATACAGAAGCATCAACCATGCGGGCGAACAACTCTGCGGAGACCATGTAGATATAGTGGAAGAGGGAGAAAACTCGCTGGTTGTGGTGCTGGCAGACGGACTGGGAAGCGGTGTAAAAGCCAGCATTCTCTCGACGCTCACCGCCAAAATCATTTCCACCATGATGGCTGACGGACTGACCCTGGCCGACTGTGTGGAAACCATTGCCAAAACCTTGCCCATCTGCTCGGTTCGCGGAGTGGCCTATTCCACTTTTACCATTCTGCATTTGGTGAACAACCGGGAAATGCAGCTGATTCAGTATGACAATCCCCCAACCATTCTTTTCAGAGGCGGAAAAAACTATGACTACCCGAAAACCGAGATACGGATTGACGGAAAAATTATCTATCAATCGGTGATCCCGCTTCAGGAAGGTGACATTTTCGTGGCCATGAGCGACGGTTGTCCCCACGCGGGAATCGGCACAGCCTATAACTTCGGCTGGAAGCAGGAAGAGATCGTTTCTTTTTTGGAGCCACTCTCCTGCGTTGGCTATACGGCCAAAACCCTCTCGACCATTCTCATTGACGAGGTGAACCGTCTGTACGGCGGTGCGCCGGGCGATGATGCCACCGCCTGCGTGTTGCGTGTGCGCAAACGCGAGCCGATGAATCTGCTTTTCGGGCCGCCCGCCAACCGGGACGACGCCGGGCGGATGATGTCGCTCTTTTTTTCGCGGGAAGGCAAACATATCGTATGCGGCGGTACGACCGCCGGTATCGCGGCGGCCTACCTCGGAAAAACCGTAAAGGCCAGCCTCTCTTACGGCGGAAGCGATCTGCCCCCCACCGCCGAGATCGAAGGGGTCGATCTGGTGACCGAGGGCGTAATCACCATGAACCGCGTGGTGGAATACGCGCGCGACGCCATCGGAGACAACAAGCTATATGAAAAATGGGGGGTTGCGCATGACGGTGCCTCCAAGATCTGCCGATTGCTCTTTGAAGAGGCCACCGACATCAATTTTTACGTAGGAAGAGCCGTTAACCCGGCGCATCAAAACCCAGATCTGCCGATTAACTTCAACATTAAAATGAATCTCGTCAAAGAACTTTCCGAGTGCCTGCGGAAGATGGGAAAAAAAGTAAAGATCAGTTATTTCTGAAGGAGAACCCATGAGAAAATTCGATACCAAAGTCCAACATCTCAAATACAAAGTCCTGCGTGAGGTGGCAAGGGATGCCTTTGCCGACCGTCTGCCCGAAAGCGCCATTGACATTCCCATGACCATTGTTCCCGGAAAAGTGCCGACCATGCGTTGCTGTGTTTATAAAGAACGGGCGATCGTCACCGAGCGTGTCAAGCTGGCGATGAGCCGGGAAAATACGGACGGACACGTGATCGAGGTTATTGATATTGCCTGCGACGAATGTCCGATGGGCGGCTATGAGGTGACCAACGCCTGCCGCGGCTGTCTGGCACACCGCTGTGAGGATGTCTGTCGCTTCGGTGCCATCTCCTTTGACCAGAACCATGTGGCGCACATTGATAAATCCAAGTGCAAGGAGTGCGGCGCGTGCTCCAAGGTCTGCCCCTATAGCGCCATCCACAATTACAAGCGCCCCTGCGAAACAGCCTGCAAGGTGAAGGCCATTTCCATGGGCGAGGACAAAGAAGCCCGCATTGATTACAACAAATGTATCTCTTGCGGCGCGTGTGTTTATCAGTGTCCTTTCGGCGCAATCACCGACCGCTCCTACATTCTCCATGTGATCGACATTCTCAAAAACGCAAAAAAAGCCAAAGCCTATGCCATTGTCGCCCCCTCCATTTCCAGTCAGTTTACCTATGCCAAATTAGGGCAGGTTGTGACCGGGCTGCGCGAGCTTGGCTTCCATACAGTAGTGGAGGCGGCGCTGGGTGCGGATATGGTGGCGCAGGCAGAATCCAAGGAATTGGCCGAAAAAGGCTTTCTCACCAGCTCCTGCTGTCCGGCTTTCGTGGACTACATCGGCAAAAATTTCCCGGATTTAGTTCCTTTTATCTCACATAACCTTTCCCCGATGGCCATGATTGCCCGCTACATAAAGGAAAAAGAACCTGATTGCAAAACCGTCTTTATCGGCCCCTGCACAGCCAAAAAAGCCGAGGTGCAAAAAGAGAGCGTGACTCCCTTTGTGGACGCGGCTATGACCTTTGAGGAATTGCAGGCGCTCTTTGACAGCCGGGACATTGACATTACCGCGCTCCCGGAGGGCGTGCTGGACAACGCCTCTTATTTCGGGCGGATCTTTGCCCGGTGCGGCGGACTTTCGGACGCAGTGGCCGAAGGTCTGAAGGAACAAGGCATTGACTTCCCGCTGAAAGCCTGCTCCTGTGACGGCATTGAACAATGCAAGATGGCGCTTCTTCAAAAGAGCAAGGGCCGGCTGGACGCCAACTTTATTGAAGGCATGGCCTGCGTGGGCGGCTGTATCGGCGGAGCGGGGTGCCTGACGCACGGCGAAAAGAACCGCGCCGAAGTGGATAAATACGGAAAAGAAGCACTGGAAAAGACGATTAAGGACGCCGTTTCCATGCTGCACTGATACCCTACAGAAAGAAAAACACGGAACATTTTCGTTCCGTGTTTTTTCATTTACCGGGTCACGACCAACGCGCACCAGCCGTTGTCGTCCCGGCGTTCTTTGATTCGCAGTCCCGCGTCGGCAAGTGTCTTGGCCACTTCCTCCGCCCGCTCGGTAATGATGCCGGAAGCCAGCAGAATACCGCCTTCTTTTAAGTAACGGCCGACATCGGGTGCCATGCGGATGATGATATCCGCCACAATATTGGCACAGATCAGGTCAAACGGGCCCTCGGCAAGGCTGACATCCCTTAACAGATCGGAAACGGCACAGGTAATGTTCCGCTCGCCGCTCTCTTCAATATTTTCGCGTGCCACGCGCACGGCCATCGGGTCAATGTCATAGGCCGCGACCGTTGCAGCGCCCAGTTTTGCGGCGCAGATGGAAAGAATGCCGCTTCCGCACCCGACATCCAACACCCGGTCGCCGGGACGGAGATTCTCCTCCAGAAGGCGGATGACCAGGCGGGTGGTTTCATGCGTGCCCGTCCCGAAGGCCATGCCGGGATCCATGCGGACGATGAGCTCGCCTTCCTTGGGGGTATATTCTTCCCACGCAGGCACAATGACAATCTTATGGCCGATGTGCAGCGTTTTGTAATAGGCTTTCCAGGAGTTGGCCCAGTCCTCTTCCCTGACGCCGCCCAGCGTGATTTCGCCGTTTATGCCGGACGCATTCATCCGCTCCCGGATAAAGGAAACCGTATCGTTGCAGGGTCTGTCCTCCGGCAGAAAAAGCGAAACAGAGACCTTGGTCTTGTCGGCGTTGAGAATACTTTCGTCGATGAGGTCGCCATAACAGGTGGAAAGGTCGATGTCGCTCATATCCTCAATCATGAGATTGTTGCTTTGCATACTCATGATGGCAATAAGGTCGTCCCGATCTTCCAGGGGTACCGTCACCTTCACCTGCGTCCATTTGCCTTCGTATTCCATGCGTTACTCCTTCTTGCGTTTTTCAAAAATCCGCTTGAAAAAGCCGGATTTGCGGGCATAGTTTCCTTCGCCGCAATCATCGGCAAACGCACGCACCTCGGCCTTTTGCTTTTCCGAGAGGCCGCGCGGGATCTCCACATTCACCTGAAAGATGAGATCGCCCCGGCGCGAGGAATTGACATACGGAATACCTTTGCCGCGCAGGGTAAAGCGCGTGCCGGGCTGCGTCCCTTCCGGAATTTTATATTTGACATTTCCCTCCAGCGTGGGAATTTCGATCTCGGCGCCCAAAATGGCGTCGGTCACAGGCAGGGGAACCTCACAGAAAATGTTGTAACCGTCCCGCTCGAAAATGGCATGGGGTTTGACCGACACCTGCAATATGAGATCGCCGGCCGGGCCGCCGTTGAGGCCATCGTTTCCCTGACCGCGCAGCGCAATGCGCTCGCCGTCGTCAATACCGGCAGGTATGGAGACCTCCAGTTTTTTGGTCACGCGGATAAATCCGGTTCCCCGGCAGTTCGGGCAGGGATTGCGGATAATCTTTCCTTTTCCGCGGCAGTTGTCACAGGTGGTGGTGCTCTGAAACTGCATGCCACCCAGCCGCTGAACCACCCGCATCTGCCCGGAACCGTGGCATTTGGGACAGGTTTCGGCTGTGCTGCCCTTGGCCGCGCCGGAACCGCCGCAATCCGGACAACGGCCGACACGGTTATAGCTGATCTCCTTCTTTACGCCGAAAGCGGCCTCTTCAAAGGTGATGCTGACCCGTGCGCCGATATCGTCTCCGCGCATCGGGCCGTTACGCCGCGCCGAAGAAGAACCGCCGAATCCGCCGCCGAAGAAGGAACTGAAAATATCTCCGAAATCGCCAAAGCCGCCAAAACCTGCGCCGCCCGCACCGCCGCCGGCGGCCGGATCAAAGGCCGCATGACCGTATTGGTCATATTTGGCGCGTTTGTCGCTGTCCGAAAGGACATCATAGGCCTCGTTGACCTCTTTGAATTTCATCTCGGCTTCTTTGTCGCCGGGATTCATATCGGGGTGATACTTCTTTGCCAACGAACGATAGGCTTTTTTGATCGTTGCTTCATCGGCATTTTTTTCGACACCCAATACCTCGTAATAGTCTTTTTTATCTGCCATGGTTGCTCCTTGCTTTTATGCATTTGAAAGGAGGAAGGGGGCGGCCGTCTCCGACATCCCCCTTTTTGCCTGACCGACCGGCGAAGCCGCACGGCCGCGCGGCCTCTTATTGGTTGGTCTTGTCTTCAAAATCGGCGTTGTAGCAACCGTCGCCGCCGGCGTTGCCGGCATTGTTTGCGTTGCCTGCATCCGCGCCGGGAGCGCCCTGCGCGCCGCCCTGCTGCTTATAAAGTTTCTCGGAAAGGGCGTAGAAGGCCTTTTCAAGCGCCTCGGTATCGGCCTTGATCGCTTCCGTATCGCCGCCGCTCACGGTGGTGCGGAGTTTTTCCAGCGCGCTCTTCACTTCGGCCTTGTCGGCATCCGGCAGTTTGTCGCCGATTTCGCCCAGCGTCTTTTCGCTCTGGAAGATCATCGACTCGGCGCGGTTCTTGACATCGACCGCTTCCTTTTGCTTCTTGTCCTCGGCCGCGAATTTTTCGGCGTCTTTGACGGCGCGGTCAATCTCTTCCTTGGACATATTGGTGGAAGAAGTGATGGTAATGTGCGTTTCCTTGCCGGTGCCGAGATCTTTGGCGCTGACATTTACAATGCCGTTGGCATCAATATCGAATGTGACCTCAATCTGCGGAACGCCGCGGGGAGCGGCCGGAATGCCGTCCAGATTGAAGCGGCCCAGCGTGGTGTTGCCGGCGGCCATTTCACGCTCGCCCTGCAGGACATGAATCTCCACCGAGGTCTGCCCGTCGGCGGCCGTGGAATAAACCTGACTCTTTTTGACCGGAATGGTGGTGTTCCGGTCGATGATGCGGTTGAAAACGCCGCCCAGCGTTTCGATGCCCAGCGACAACGGCGTGACATCCAACAGCAGCAGGTCCTTGACATCGCCGCCCAGCACACCGCCCTGAATGGCGGCGCCGACAGCCACACATTCATCGGGGTTGATGCCCTTGAAGGGCTCTTTGCCGATGAACTTCTTCACGGCATCCTGCACGGCAGGGATACGGGTGGAACCGCCCACCAGCAGGACCTTATCGATCTCGGAAACGCTCTTGCCGGCATCGGCCAGCGCCTTCTTGGTGGGTTCCATGCAGGCATCCACCAGATCGGCGGTCATCTGATCGAATTCGGCGCGGGTCAGCGTAGCCTCGAAATGAAGCGGGCCGGCGCTGGTGGCCGTGATGAAGGGCAGGTTGATGTTGGTGGAGGTCATGCCGGACAGCTCAATCTTCGCCTTTTCGGCCGCGTCCTTGAGTCTTTGCATCACCATTTTGTCGCCGCGCAGATCCACGCCGTTTTCACGCTGGAACCGATCGGCCATCCAGTTGATGACGCGCTGGTCGAAATCGTCGCCGCCCAGCCGCGTGTTGCCGTTGGTGGCCAGCACCTCGAAAACGCCGTCCGAAATTTCCAGGATCGACACATCGAAAGTACCGCCGCCCAGGTCAAAGACCATAATGGTCTGATCTTTTTCCTTGTCCATGCCGTAAGCCAGCGCCGCGGCGGTCGGCTCGTTGATAATCCGCTTGACATCAAGGCCGGCGATCTTGCCTGCGTCCTTGGTGGCCTGCCGCTGTGCGTCCGAGAAGTAAGCCGGCACGGTGATGACGGCTTCGGTAACCGGCGCGCCGAGGTATGCCTCCGCATCGGCCTTCAGCTTCTGCAGGATCATGGCCGAAATCTCCTGAGGCGTATAGCTCTTGCCGTCGATTTCCACTTTATAGGTGCTGCCCATGTGCCGTTTGATGGAGCTGACTGTCCGGTCGGGGTTGGTGATGGCCTGGCGCTTTGCAACCTGGCCGACCATGCGCTCGCCGGTCTTGGAAAACGCCACCACGGAAGGCGTGGTGCGCGCCCCTTCGGGGTTGGGAATCACATGAGGTTCATTGCCCTCGAAAACTGCCACACAAGAGTTGGTCGTACCCAAATCAATACCGATAATTTTTCCCATAACTGTTTCCTCCAAAAAGAACTCTTTATCTGAATTTTTGAATTTTTAATTTGCCACTTTGACCATGGCGTACCGGAGTACCCGGTCGCCGCGTTTATAACCTGCCTGAAGCACCTCGACAATCTCGCCCTCGCCCTTGGTTTCATCCTCTACATGGAGAACGGCGTTGTGAAGGTTGGGATCGAAAGTTTCGCCGACTTTTCCGACCGGAACCACCCCCAGTTTTGCGAGGGTGTCGTTGACGCTCTGAAGCGTCATGGCAACGCCTTTGGCGACTTCTTCACCGCCCGTGTACTGTGCCGCCCGTGTGAGATTATCCACCACCGGGAAAAGCGCCTTCAGTGCATCGGCATAGGCATCATTGTAAATGTTGTCCCGCTCGCGCGCGGTGCGCTTGCGGAAGTTGTCATATTCGGCATAAAGCCGCACATACTGATCGTTTTTTTCGTCCAGTTTTTTCTGAAGCTCTTCCAGCTCCTTTCTGGCCACAGCCAGTTCCCTTTTTTCTTTTCCCCCGTCCTTCGGGTGCTTTTTAGGTTCGCCCTCGGTTTTTTCTTTTTCGGTCGTATCCTCTTTTTCGGGGCATTTTTCTTCATCCGTCATGGCTTTCATCTCCTTTTTCTTTAGGGCCCGGCGCATTCAAAAGATTTGAAATATTGTCGCCCAAATTGTCCAGTGTGGCCAATACCTTGGCATAGTCCATGCGAAGCGGGCCGATGACCCCGATGGCACCCACGGTGTGGCCGTTTTTCCTGACCGGTTTATAAACCAGCGTGGAATTGTTGATGACTTTCACGGTGCTGTCCGAGCCGATGACGACGCTGACATCGTCCCCCTCGCCCGGCGCCACCAGATCCAGAATTTCTTCTTTGTGTTCAAAAGCGGAAAGCAACTGCCCCAGATTGTCCGCGCCCGAAAGCTCCGGATATTGGAGCAACCGGTCCAGTCCGGTCACTTTCAGCCCGCCGCTGTCCAGTTCGGAGAGCACCTCATAGACCCGTTTGAGAACGGTGGAAGCAAGCGCCGAATCGCCCGCGAGACGGTTTTCAAGGAAGAGGATGAGCGGCATGGTGATTTCCTCGGCCGTTACGCCGGTGGCACGCTCGTTGAGCGCCGCAGTGAGATCGGCAAGAAGAGCGGAAGTCACCGTGCTGTCGGTCAGGACATTGCGGGTCTTGACCGCGCCGTTGGAAAGCACCAGAATGAGGATGAAGCTGTGCGCATCGATGAGCGCCGTTTCAAAACGGTTGACCGACACCGAGTGCGCGCGGGTCTTGACTGCAAAACCGGTGTAGTTGGTCAGCGCCGAGGCCACCTGCGAGGCTTTATCCAGAATCTCTTCCAACTCCGAGACCTTGGTCTTCATCAGCTGGTTAATCTGTGTGATTTCCTTGGCGGTCATGGCGTATTCTTCCAGGAGCGAATCCACATAAAAGCGATACCCCTGTTTGCTGGGAACGCGCCCGGCCGATGTGTGCGGCTGTTCGAGATAGCCCATATTTTCAAGCTCCGCCATCTCATTGCGGATGGTAGCAGACGAGCAGCTCAACTGCTTACTTTCGGTGAGGTATTTGGAGCCGACCGGCTCCCCGCCCCGGATGTGCTCTTCCACAATGGCTTTCAGAATCTGCTTTTTGCGGGCGCTGAGCCGGTTTTGTTCCTCTGCCATGCGAAGACCTCCTTTGAATTTTAGCACTTTCATGCGTTGAGTGCTAATTCATACTAAAAATATATCACTACTTTTCCCATTTGTCAAGGATTTTAGCAAATTTTTTTGAGATTTTTTTGTTTTTTATAAGAAGGAAATAAAAAAACGAAAAAAGAGCGCCGAAACCGGCGCCCTTTGTGGACCATTCATTTTATTTTTTGGAGAAACCACGCGCACCTTCCGGTTTATAAAACTCGTAAAGCGTACAGGGGATCATGCCGTTATAAAGCCGTTTGGTGCGGTCGGCGCGGCGGCCGTAAAGCGCCTCGAAGTGCGGATGGGAGGTCAGCAGATAGATCTGCCAGGGGGAAAGCGCACGGAAAGCCCGGCCTAGATCCCGGTAAAGCGCCTCGACCTCGCTTTCATTTGACATCCGCTCGCCATAGGGCGGATTGCAAATGACCGTGCCGCGGCGGTCGGGAGCGGGTTTCTTGATTTGCCGCGCATCGGCACGAAAGAACCGGACGGTATCCGCCACGCGTGCGCGGGCGGCGTTTTCGGCGGCCAGTTTCAGCACGGCGGGATCGATATCCGAGCCGAGAATTTCAAATTTTTCATGATTTTCAAGGCTTTTGGCCTCTTCCTCGGCACGCGCGAAAATGCCGGCCGGCAGAAAATCAAAATCCATGGCGGCAAAGCGACGGGAAAGTCCGGGCGCGATCCGGCGCTTTTGGAGAGCGGCTTCAATCACGATGGTGCCCGAACCGCAGAAGGGATCCCACAACAGATCGTCCGGGCGCAACCGGGCCGTGAGCGCAAGCGAAGCGGCCAGCGTTTCCCGGAGCGGCGCGATGCCGGCCGCCGGGCGATAGCCCCTTTTGTGGAGCGTCTGACCGGTGGTATCCAGCATCAGCGTGGCTTCATCTTTAAAAAGAAAAAATTCAAGCTGATAAAGCGTGCCGTCCTCCGGAAGGGTTCTGACTCCGTGACCGGCCATCAGGCGATTGGCCGCGGCTTTTTTGATGATGCGCTGGCAATCCGGCACCGAAAAGAGCCGGCTCCGGATGGCGTGCCCTTTGACCGGGAACGCGTCCGAAGGGCCGATATAATCCTCCAGCGGCAGGGCACGCACGCCGTCAAAGAGTTCGGTAAAGCTCTCGGCGTGAAAACTGCCCAGCCGGATGAAAACCCGCTCGGCCAAACGGAGAAAGACATTGGCGCGCGCCACATCGGCGGGCTTACCCTCAAAAGCCACGCGGCCGTCCATGGTGAAAAGACGGCGGCAACCCAGCGCGTCGATCTCCTCTCCGAGCTGTTTTTCCAGCCCGAAAAGGCAGGTGGCAATCAGTTCCATCTTATTTTACCAACCATTTCTTCAGATATTGTCCGGTAAAGGACGCCGGGCATTTTGCCACCTCTTCGGGTGTGCCGGTGGCCAGCACCGTGCCGCCCGCTTCCCCGCCCTCGGGCCCCAGATCGATGAGGTAGTCGGCGGTCTTGATAATGTCCAGATTGTGCTCGATGACGATCACGCTGTTCCCTGCGTCCGCCAAACGGTTCAGCATCAGCAACAGTTTTTCCACATCGGCACTGTGAAGGCCAGTGCTCGGTTCATCCAGAATATACAGGGTGCGACCGGTATCACGGCGGGAAAGCTCGGTTGCCAGACGGATGCGCTGTGCCTCGCCGCCGGAAAGCGTGGTGGAGGACTGTCCGATGCCGATATAGCCAAGCCCCACATCATAAAGCGTCTGCAGTTTCCGACGGACGGAGGGAATCCCGTCAAAAAAGGAAAGCCCCTCCTCCACGGTCATATCCAACACATCCGAAATGTTTTTTCCCTTATATTTAATATCCAGTGTGTCGCGATTATAGCGTTTGCCGTGGCAGACATCGCATTTGACATAGACATCCGGCAGGAAGTGCATCTCGATTTTTTTCACGCCGTCGCCCTCGCAGGCCTCGCACCGGCCGCCCTTGACATTAAAGGAAAACCGGCCGCTTCCATAGCCGCGGGCGCGGGCTTCGGGCGTTTTGGCAAACAGCTCGCGGATCTCGCCGAACAATCCGGTATAAGTGGCGGGATTGGAGCGCGGCGTGCGCCCGATGGGGCTCTGGTCGATATTGATGACCTTATCCAACGCCTCGACGCCCTCCACCCGATCGTGTGCGCCCGGATAGGTAATGGCGCGGTTGAGTTTTGCGGCCAGCACCGGATAAAGAATGCCGTTGACCAGCGAAGATTTGCCAGATCCCGACACGCCGGTGACGCAGACAAAACACCCCAGCGGGAATTTGACCGTGAGGTTTTTCAGATTGTGGTTCCGCGCGCCGACCACGGTCAGATACTGTCCGTTTCCGGGACGGCGGACGGCCGGCACCGGGATCTTCCGGCGCCCCGAAAGAAAAGCGCCGGTGACGGAATCCGGGCAGGCGGCCACTTCGGCCGGTGTGCCGGCCGCTACGATCTGTCCGCCATGGATTCCTGCGCCGGGACCGACATCCACCAGAAAATCGGCGGCTTCCATGGTCTCCTCGTCATGCTCCACCACAATCACGCTGTTTCCGAGATCGCGCAGGCGGCAAAGCGTGGCGATGAGACGGCTGTTGTCGCGCTGATGGAGCCCGATGCTCGGCTCGTCCAGAATATACAACACGCCGGTCAGCGCCGATCCGATCTGTGTGGCAAGCCGGATGCGCTGTGCCTCGCCGCCGGAAAGCGTCCCTGCGCGGCGCGAAAGCGTGAGGTATTCCAGTCCCACGCTGCAAAGAAAGCGCAACCGGGAACGGACTTCCTTCAAAATCTCCTTGGCAATCGCGGCTTCGGTCGGCGTGAGCGTAAACGCATCGGCCGCAGTCAGCGCATCACTGACAGAAAGATCGCAATATTCGGCAATATTCCGGCCGCCGACCGTGACCGAAAGAGAGAGCGGGGAAAGCCGGCGCCCGCCGCAGGAAGGACAGGGCGCATCCTCGATAAAGGCTTCATAGTACTCGTTTCCGCCCATACGCATCCGGTTTTCGATCATGGCGACCAGCCCTTCGAAGCGGACAATCTGCTCGTGCCGTTCGCCGCCGAAATAGCGCACGACATGATAGCGTTCCTCGCCCGAACCGTGATAAAGCACATCCAGTTGTTTTTCGGTAAAATCGCGGACCGGCGTTTCCAGCGTAAAGCCGAAACGCTCCCCCACTGCGGCAAACAGCGGGCCGTTCCAACTTTCTTTTTCCAGTGTTTTAAAGCCGTTGACGGCAATAGCGCCCTGCGAAAGCGAGAGCGACCGGTCCGGAATCAGGCGCTCCACGGCCAGCCGGCGCATCACGCCCAGTCCCGCGCAGTGCGGGCAGGCGCCCTTGGGGTTGTTGAAAGAAAACATGGCCGGCTCCAGCTCGCCCAGCGAAATGCCATGCTCCGGGCAGGCATAGTTTTCCGAAAAGGACAGCTCCGCTTGCGCTTCTTCCCCCTCACGCGCCACCGGGACGATCAGCAGATTCCCTTCCGAGAGGGAGAGCGCCGTCTCGACCGAGTCGCCCAGTCTCCCCCGGATGTCGGGGCGCAGTACCAACCGGTCCACCACGACTTCCAGCGTGTGTTTTTTGTTTTTATCCAGTCTGATCTCCTCGGAAAGGTCATAAAGGCTGCCGTCGGCACGCACGCGGGCATAGCCGCTGCGGCGCGCCTCCGAAAGGAATTTTTCCCCTGTACCTTTCTGCCCTCTCATCACCGGGGCCAGCACCATAAAGCGCGTGCCCTCGGGCAGGGTCATGATCCGATCCACAATCTGATCCTTACTCTGCCGGGCGATCTCACGACCGCAGACCGGACAGTGCGGCACGCCCACGCGGGCATAAAGCAGGCGCAGATAATCATAGATCTCGGTCACGGTGCCGACCGTGGAACGCGGGTTTTTGGAGGTGGTCTTCTGATCGATGGAAATGGCGGGAGAAAGCCCCTCGACCGAGTCCAGATCCGGCTTGTCCAACTGACCCAAAAACATCCGGGCATAGGAGGAAAGCGACTCGACAAAGCGGCGGTGCCCCTCGGCATAGATGGTATCGAAAGCCAACGAGGATTTACCGGACCCCGAAAGCCCGGTAAACACCACCAGTTTATCCCGCGGAATGGTCAGGTCGATATTTTTGAGATTGTGTACGCGCACACCGCGCAAAATCAGTTCCTTTGCCATGTTACTCCTCTTTTTTCAGCGCGCGGATCTCATCCCGCAAAAATGCCGCCTGTTCAAATTCCAGCCGGGCGCTGGCGGCCTTCATTTCGGCCGTAAGGCGCTCGATCTTCGCGCGGCGCTCGGCCGCGGTCAGCTTCTTCCCGCGCTTTTCTTCCTTTTCGGCGCTCCGGCCGATCTCAATGAGGTCCCGCACCTCTTTTTTCACGGTCTGCGGCACGATGCCGTGTACCTTGTTGTATTCTTCCTGGATCCTGCGCCGGCGGGCCGTCTCGCGCATGGCGCGCTCCATGGCGCCGGTGACGGTATCGGCATAAAGAATCACGCGGCTGTCGGCGTTTCGGGCCGCGCGGCCGATGGTCTGCACCAGGGAGGTCTCGGTGCGCAGAAAGCCCTCTTTATCGGCGTCCAGAATGGCCACCAGTGACACTTCCGGCAGATCCAGCCCCTCCCGGAGCAGGTTTACGCCAACTAGTACATCAAATTTTCCCAGGCGCAGATCGCGGATGATCTCGGTCCGCTCCATGGTCTCAACATTGAAATGGATATAGCGAACGGCCACACCGTTTTCGGCAAAATAGGAGGTCAGATCCTCGGCCATCTGTTTGGTGAGGGTGGTGACCAGTACGCGCTCGTTTTTCGCGGCGCGCGCCCGGATCTCGCCCAAGAGGTCGTCCACCTGCCCCTTGATGGGGCGCACTTCCACCACCGGATCCAAAAGGCCGGTAGGACGGATGAGCTGTTCCACCACCTGCTCGGCGTGGTCGTTTTCATAGGCGGCGGGTGTGGCACTGACAAACACCGTCTGCCCCATGCGTTCTTCAAATTCCCCGAAATACAGCGGGCGGTTGTCATAGGCAGAGGGGAGGCGGAACCCGTAATCCACCAGATTTTTTTTGCGGGCAGTGTCGCCGCCGCTCATGCCCCGCACCTGCGGGATGGTGATGTGCGATTCGTCAATGAAAAGCAGATAATCCCGCGGGAAAAAGTCCAGCAGGGTGTAGGGGGTGGAACCGGCCGGACGGCCGGAAAGCACGCGGGAATAGTTTTCGATACCGGAGCAGTACCCCACCTCCCGAAGCATCTCAAGATCGTATTTCGTGCGCTCCTCGATGCGCTGTGCTTCCAGCAGTTTGCCCTCGCTTTTGAAATATTCCACACGGGACAGCATTTCCGCGCCGATCTCGGCAAGCGCCTTTTCCCGCTTTTTGTCCGATACGGCATAATGCGTGGCCGGAAAGACCCCGAAATAGCGCAGTTCGCGGATCACCTCTCCGCTGACGGCGCGGAACTCCACCACACGGTCGATTTCGTCCCCGAAGAATTCCACCCGCACCGCCGTATCGGAAAACCCGGCGGGATAGATATCCACCGTGTCGCCCCGCACGCGGAACTTGTCCCGCACAAAGTTGAGATCGCTGCGTTCGTACTGGATGGAAACCAGCCGCCGCTGTAATTCTTCCCGGCTCATGGCCATGCCCGGGCGGAGCGAAATCATCAGATCCCGGTATTCGTGCGGATCGCCCAGCGAATAGATGCAGGAAACGCTGGCCACGATGATGACATCCCGGCGCTCGAAGAGCGCGCTGGTGGCGCTGTGGCGCAGGCGGTCGATCTCATCATTGATGGAAGCGTCCTTTTCGATATACATATCGCGGCCGGGAATGTAGGCTTCCGGCTGATAATAATCGTAGTAAGAGACGAAAAACTCCACGGCGGCGTCCGGAAAAAACGCGCGCATCTCGGAGCAAAGCTGTGCCGCCAGGGTTTTGTTGGGTTCCAGAATCAGCGCGGGACGCCCGCACGCGGCAATGACATTGGCCATGGTAAAAGTCTTGCCGGAACCCGTCACGCCCAACAGCGTCTGCGCCCGCATACCGGCCCGGATGCCCTCGGTCAGCGCCGCGATAGCCACCGGCTGATCGCCGGTGGGAGAAAAGGGACTGACCAGATGATAGATGCTCTCGTTCATAATTCCTCCTTGGGAAAACGCGGAAAATCCGGCGGATACCGCCGGATTTCAACAAAAAGCAAGACCTTTTCCGGTCTTTCCCTCTTTACGGTTCCTTTTTCCCCGAATTTCGGCCATTCCCCTTGACATCCTTGTTCTTAGGGATTAAAATATTGGTGGCATGCAGATCGTAACTGCCCAGAATGTAGGCCACCGAAGAAACCAACAAAGCCGGCAGAATGATGAGAAAATAGGAAAACGCATAGGCGTTGAGGGAAAGGCCGCGAAGCGGGATGGCCAGAAGGCCGGTATACATCCCCTCGATGAGCAGTGCGATCACCGAAAAGACCGAACTGAACCCCTGGGCGCCGGTGAAAAACGCGCCGGGCAGAATGAGCAACGCCAACAGAATGTTGAGCGCGTTGGCCGAAAGCGAGATCAGCAACCCGCGCCAGAGTCTGCGGCTTTCTCCGCGCGCCTTGGCCGAAATGCCGTCCTTGGCACCGGTCTCCCACATGGCGGCGTACAAAAGAAACAGATAAAAAAGCACCGCGCCCGCGCTGGAAAGGCGCTGAAGCGTGAGATTGCCCGCCCGGCCGCAGGCAAAGGCCAGCGCGATGCCGAACAGCGCAATGGCAAACTGATTCAGGAAAAGCCGCCCGATGACCGAAGCGTAGCGTGTGAAAAATGCTTTCATATCTTTCTCCTTTATTTTTGGTAGCAAGCTTATTATACAGTTTATTTTTATAATTTGCAACACCGGGGCGCATTTTTTTCATTTTGTTTGCAGATTCATCACAACCGCGGAGGTTTATCCATGAAAAACACCTATGCTGTCCCGCTTTCCGAAATGCCGGCGGCCGTGGCGGAGTTTGCCGCCTACAAATCGGGCATTCAGAACTGCTCGCCCAAAACGGTCTCGGAATACCTGCTTGACCTGCGCACTTTTTTCCGTTATATCGTGGCCACGCGCGAAGGGATCGACCCGGACAGCGAAGCTTTTTCGCAGATTGACATCAGTTCCCTTTCGCTGGATTTCATCGGCTCGGTAAAAACCTCCGAGATCTACGCTTTTTTTCAATATACCGGCACGGTCCGCAAAAATCTGTGGGCGGCAAAGGCCCGGAAACTGGTTTCGATCCGGATGCTTTACCGCTATCTGGTGACCAAAGCCGGCAAACTGCAGACCAACCCCGCCGCCGATATTGAGTCGCCCCGCCGCCGGCAAAGTCTGCCCAAATTTCTTTCGCTGGAAGAATCGCGCCTGCTTCTTGCCACGGTGGAAAAAGACGCCGCCTCCCGTCACCGGGTGCGCGACTATGCCATGATTACGCTGTTTTTGAACTGCGGGATGCGGGTTTCGGAACTGTGCGGCATCAATCTCTCGGATATCAACCGGGAAATGAAATCGCTCCGGGTGACGGGAAAAGGCGCAAAAGAACGGATCATTTATCTGAACGAGGCCTGCCGCGCCGCGCTTTCCGACTATCTTCGGGAACGAAACGCCATTGAAAACAGCCGCACGGTAGACAGCCGTGCACTCTTTCTGAGCGGTCAGAACCGCCGCATCAGCGTCAAAACCGTGCAATGGACGGTCTACAAGTATCTGGACGAGGCCGGTCTTGGTGACCGCCACCTTTCGGTGCACAAACTCCGTCACACCGCCGCCACGCTGATGTATCAGTCCGGACAGGTAGATGTGCGGGTGCTTAAGGATATTCTGGGGCACGAACAACTCAACACCACGCAAATTTACACCCATGTCAGCAACAAAGACATGGAGGAAGCCATGGAAAAGAACCCTCTTTCGGGGACAAACAGAAAGGAACACCATGATTAGAGTCATTCTCTTTGATTTTGACCACACGCTCTACGACCGCCGCGCGGTTTACCACAACATGATCGGCGTGTACCGGGAACATTTCGGCGACGAGCTCCCGGAAAATCTCTCGGACGCGGAACTGGCCGACGCGCTGGCCGACGCGGACCTGGACGCTATTTACCCGGATGGTTCATGGGATGAGATCCTGGATCTTTCCACGGCGCGGGGGATTTTCCGTCACCGCCCCGAAACAAAGCCCTATTATGACTTTATCCGGCCGCATTTCCCGGCCGCCATCCGGTTGCAGGACGATATTCTCCCCACGCTCCGGACGCTCCGCGAACGGGGCTACCGACTGGGCGTGCTGACAAACGGATTTACGGACTATCAGTACGCCAAACTGAACGCGACCCCCATTCCGGCCTATATGGATATCATCCGCGTGTCGCGGGAATTCGGGGACAGCAAACCCAGCCCCCGGCCCTTCCTTGGAATGTGCAGACTTTTTGACTGTCCGGCCGAAGAAATGGTCTATGTCGGGGACAGCCCCGTCAACGATGTGTGCGGCGCACGCGGCGCCGGTCTTATCCCGGTGTGGCTCCGGAACCGTCCCGTTTTTGCCCCGTATGCCGCACCGGCGCCCTATACCATTGACCGCATGGGAGAATTGCCTGCCGTCATAGAGCAGATCGAACGGGATCTTGCCGGAAAAGCCGCCGAACGGGAGTGAAAACAGATGCAAAATCTAAAAAAAAGACGGGACGGCTTTTTTCTCGGTATTGACGAAGGAACAACCGGCACCACAGCCATTCTTTTTGATTGGAATTTTCACCCGGCGGGAAAGGGTTATTGCGAAGTGACGCAATATCACCCCGGCCCCGGCCGCTCGGAACATGACCCGGAGGAACTTTTTGCAGCGCTCCTTGAAGCGGTCGGCACGGCCATGAAAGAGGCCGGCGCAAAGCCGGCGGACATTCTGTCGGTCGGTTTGGATCACGAGGGGGAAAGCGCCCTGCTTTTTGAAGCCGGGAGCGGACGGGCGCTGGGACGCTCGTTGGTCTGGCAGGACCGCCGCACCGAAGCAAGAGCGGCCGCGCTCCGGGGGACGCACGGTCCGCTTTTCCGGGAACGCACCGGGCTTTGTCCGGACAGCTATTTCAGCGCCACCAAAATGGCGTGGCTTCTTGAAAACACGCCGAGGGCGGCAGAGCTCTCGCGCCGGGGACTGTTGCTGTGCGGCAACATGGACGCCTATCTTCTTTACCGGCTCACCGGCGGAAAGTCTTTCTTCACGGACCCTTCCACGGCTTCCAGAACTCTGCTTTACAATCTGAAGACCAAGGCTTTTGATCCGGAACTTTGCGCCGTTTCCGGCGTGACCGGTGTGAAACTGCCGGGAATTTTGGACAGCGCCGCCCGTTTCGGCATGACCGACCCGGCTGTTTTTCTCGGCATCCGCGCGCCGGTCGGCGGGCTTCTTTGCGACCAGCAGGCCGCGCTTTTCGGTCAGGGCTGTCTCTGGCCGGGCGATCTGAAAATGACCTTCGGCACCGGCGCGTTTTTGCTGATGAACACCGGAGAACAGCCGGTTTTCTCAAAAGAGGGACTGATTACCACCGTGGCCTATCAGCTGGCGGGGCGCACGACCTACGCGTTGGACGGCGGCATTTATACGGCCGGATCGGCCATGACTTTTCTGCGGGACAATTTTGCTTTTCTTACTTCCCCACGGGAGGCAGGAACCGTGGCGGCCTCGGCCGCGCCCAACGGCAATCTCTTTTTTGTCCCGGCCTTTACCGGCCTTGGCGCACCCTGGCAGGATCCAGACGCCCGCGGAATGATCATCGGAATAGACGGCTCGACCACCAAAGCGCAGATTGTCCGCGCGGCAGAGGAAGCCATTGCCTTTCAGACCGCCGACCTCACGGCGGCCATGTCACGCGCGGCAAATCAACCGATCCTGCGCCTGCGATGTGACGGCGGCGCGGCGGGAGACGCCTTTCTTATGCAGTGCACAGCCGACTTTACAGGCATACCGGTAGAAGTGCCCGCCATGCGGGAAGCCACGGTGCTGGGTGCGGCGCGCATGGGCGCCATCGGCGCGGGATGGGCAGATCCAAAGGAAAAAATTCATCTTGGCGCAATCCGCCGCTTTGAACCGCAACTTTCCGAAGAAGAACGCAAAGCGCGCCTTGCCGGCTGGCACCGCGCCGTGGCACGCGCCGGTCACTGGGCCTGATAGCGCAGTGCCCTTCGCCCGGGCGTTCCGGCCAAAGCACCGTGGGTTTTCCGTTTTTTCGCCCAAAATACCCCCAAACGGGATGAGTTTTCAAGCAAAGAGAAGAGGAACCTTTAAGGTTCCTCTTCTCTTTGTTTTTGCTTGCGGAAACCGCTTTTCTTTACCCGTTTGCCGGGTAAATTTCTTTTATCTCGCCGCGTCCGAAAGAACGGATCGTTTCCTCATCCGCTTCCCGCTCGCAGACAACCTCTTCCACCATGGAAAGCGGGCAAAGGACAAACGGGCGCGACACGCCGATTTTGGACGAATCGCAAAGAAACACCCGCCGGCGCGCCCGCGTCAGCATCACCCGGCGAAGCGCGGTTTCTCCTTCGGAGATATCATTGATTTCTCCGTCCGTGGAAAGTCCCTGACTGGAAAAAAAGAAAAGATCGGCACGGATCCCCCGCAGGGCTTCCTCGGCCGCCGGGCCGCCGAAATTATGATTTTCGCGCGAAAACCGCCCGCCGATGGCATAAAGTTCGGCGCCCGGCGGACAGGGTTCCTCAAAAATTTTCAGATTATTGGTGAAAATCCGCAATTCCCTCTTTTCGGAAAGATGGCGCATCATACGCCGGACGGTGGAGGAAGAATCCACCAGGAGCGTATCCCCGTCCCGCACCAGCGCGGCCGCTTTTCTGGCGATCGCGTCTTTTTGCGCGCTGTGGTCATCGTCCCGCAGATCAATCGGAACCACGGAGTGAAGATAGCGCGTCAGCGTCACGGCACCGTAAAGATGTGTGACCAATCCGCGCTCCGAAAGCGCCCGGATATCCCGGCGCACGGAAGCCTCACTGAAAAAAAGCGTTTGAGAGATCTCCCGAACGGTCACGGACGGGCGCTGGCGCAGCATGGCCAAAATTTTCTGCTGTCTTTCCAGTTGGCTCATGTTTTCTCCTTCCTTTTTGCTTTTGAAGCCGGCTTTTTGAAAAGCATAACACATTTCCGGCCCATATGCAAGGGCTTTTTGAAATTCTTTGATTGAAAATGATTTTTTATGACAATTAAAGCGGTTAAAAATGCGAAATTATCTATCTATCTGAAAGGAATTGACAGTTCTTCTGTCAGATGCTATAATATTTTTGATTCTGAAAACAAGATTCGCACCGCGGTGCGGAAAAGGAGGGCCGATGAAATTACCCTATCAGAACACCATTCCGGTGGCCGGTTGCGGATTCATGCCTATTCCCCGCAGGAAAAAATGGGACCGCGCCAAAAGCGCTTTGTTTACACCTATGCCTATTGCGTCTGTATGTTCGGCACGCCCGGCCAACGGGTCTGGCTGGCCAAATATTTCGATCTGGCGAAAAGCTACGGCGTGGAACCTTTCCGGTAGAAGACCCGGCGCTCATTGACGCGGCTCTGGCGGCTGGCACCCGGCTTTTCACCATCAACGATCCTGCATGGCTGATGGCCTATCTCAGGCAAAAAGGGCTTCACCAATAAGCGCCTTTTAAAATTATATTGCGAAAACAAGGAGAAAAAATCATGGCAATTGTGGCAATTATCGGCGCGGGCATGATGGGCAGTGCGCTCGCCTTTCCCGCCAGAGAAAACGGGAACGAAGTCCGGCTGTGCGGGACGCATCTGGACAAAGAAATTATTGATGTCTGCCGGAAAACCGGACGGCATCCGAAATTTGAAAAGGACTTCCCGGCGGGCGTTTCCTATTATCAGATTGAAGAACTGGAAACAGTCATCCGGGGGGCGGATCTCGTCATCTGCGGCGTCTCCAGTTTCGGCGTTTCCTGGTTTTCGGATTTTGTCCTGCCCAAAATTCCGGACGGGACGCCGGTTTTGAGCGTCACGAAAGGCCTGATGGACACGCCGGATGGAAAACTGCTTTGCTATCCGGAACTTTGGCAGCAAAAGCTGGACGCCATCGGAAGCCGAGTGGAACTGAACGCGATCGGCGGCCCCTGCACCAGCTATGAACTGGTGGCACACGACCAGACCGAGGTCGCCTTCTGCGGGAAAAACATGGAGACGCTGAAAAAACTCAAAAAGATCCTGCAAACGGATTATTATCACATCAGTCTCTCTACCGATGTTGTGGGCATCGAATCGGCCGTGGCGCTCAAAAACGGCTATGCGTTGGGGATTGCGCTGACGATCGGACTCAACCGTCGCTTCTTCGGAAACGATACCCTGCACTTCAATTCTCAGGCAGCCGTTTTCGGGCAGGCGGCCAAAGAAATGGCCAGACTGTTGACCTATCAGGGGGCCGGGACACTGGAAAATCTGTGCGTGGGCGTGGGCGATCTTTATGTAACGGTATACGGCGGGCGCACGCGCCTGGTCGGAATCCTGCTGGGTGAAGGACTGACGATTGACGAAGCAAAAGAAAAGCTGAACGGCGTCACGCTGGAATCCCTGGTGGTGGCAGAGCGTGTGGCCAGAGCCGTTCGCGTGGCAGCGCAAAAACAGTTGCTTTCTCTTGCCGACTTCCCGCTTTTGTGCGAGGTGGATTCCATTATCACCGACAAAAAGCCGGTAGACATCCCCTTTGAAAAGTTCACTTTCGTGCATGAATAAAATGCTTTGACGGGCAAGCGAAGATAAAGCGCTAACAAAAAAGGAGCGGGGGTTTCACCGCTCCCTTTTCTCTTTTTTCCGGAATTTCGTTTTGCACTTGAAATTCATGGGGGTATCGGTTATAATAAACAAAGCGGAGGTGCAAAATGAAGATCATCAACTTAAAACATCCGGAAAAAGAAATGTCCCTCTTCAGGGGCTGTGGCCTTTGCCTTGGCCATTTCGACGGCCTGCATATCGGGCATCGGGCGCTCATTGAAGAACTGAAGCGCATTTCAGGAGGATTCCGGCCTCCCCTGCCGCTTGGAGCACTTTGCTTTTCAAAGCCCCCCGCTTTTTATCTTTCAAGAAATCCGGCACCGCAACTGACAACGCTGAAAGAAAAGCTGATGCTTTTGCGCCAGGCAGGGCTTTCTTTCGTAATTCTTTATGATTTTCCGGAAATCATGTCCTATTCTCCGGAAGAATTCGTCAAACACATTCTTATCAAAGACTGCGCCTGTCAGACTGTGACCTGCGGGTTCAACTATACATTCGGCGCGGGCGGCGCGGGGACGCCGACAATGCTGGCCGATCTGTTTGAGAAGAAGATCGGGCGGAAAATCTCGGTCGTCGGCCCGGTCCTGCATGCGGGGCGGCCGGTCTCTTCGACCGGAATCCGCAAACTTCTGGAACAAGGGCGGGTCAAAGAGGCCACGCTCCTGTTGGGCCGCCCGTATTTTATCACGGGGACCGTGCAAAGCGGCCGCCATGTCGGGCACACCATGGACGCACCGACAGCCAATCTGCTCTTTCCGCCGGAAAAACTGATCCCCAAACACGGCGTTTACGCCAGCCGTGTGAAAATCGGCCGGAAAACCTATAATGCGCTGACCAACATCGGCGTACGCCCCACTTTTGATGACGGAGACACCGTCACCTGCGAGACCTTTGTGCTCAATTATCACGGCGATCTTTATGGTCGGCCACTCCAGGTGGATCTGCTCGGATACATCCGGCCGGAAAAGCGTTTCAGCGATCCTTCCCTTTTGGAATATCAAATCAAGGATGACATTGAAAGCGCCGATGCGTTTTTCTGACAAAAACAGCGTTTTCCATTTTCCATTTTTATTTTCCAGATATTTTTTTAAAATTTCTTTTTTACCGATATGAAGTCCCAATTTTCGACTCAAAAATTCGGATTTTGACACTTTTCAGCACAAATGAGTTTTTAAAGCAAAAAATCGTTCGATCTGTTGCGAATGGCACGCCGCCCGATTCCCCTTCGGCAAAAAGAAAAGCCCCCCAAAGGGGAATCGTCTCGCGCCCGCGGCGCTCGGTCAGGCTCGGCTCTGACATGCCACCGGCATGTCATTCACCACCGACCCGTTCGATTCCCCATTCGGCAAAAAGAAAAGCCCCCTTTTGGGGGGCTTTTCTTTTTTGGTGGAGCATAGGGGATTCGAACCCCTGACCCCAACACTGCCAGTGTTGTGCGCTCCCAACTGCGCTAATGCCCCGCGAACGATGACATTATAGCAGATTCTCTTCCGCTTGTCAAGGGCTTTTCAGTAAAAAATCACCTTTCTGGCAAAAAACGCGCAAAAGAGAAAAAAACCCGGAAAACTGCGCGTTTTCCGGGATTTTTGACAGGTCTTTATACGGGTTTGTTGGTCGTTTTAAGCAACACATCGTGTGCGCCGCCCTCGACAATACTCACCGAAGATACCAGCGTCAGTTTGGCTTTTTGCTGAAGTTCCGGAATGGTGAGCGCACCGCAGTTGCACATGGTGGAGCGCACCTTGGCGAGACTCTGCTGCACATTGTCGGAGAGCTTGCCCGCATAGGGGACATAGGAATCCACGCCTTCCTCAAAGGAAAGTTTGGCGCTGCCGCCCAGGTCATACCGCTGCCAGTTGCGGGCGCGGTTACTTCCCTCTCCCCAATATTCCTTCATAAGCGTGCCGTTGACATTGACCTTTGCCGTGGGGCTTTCATCAAAGCGGGCAAAATAGCGCCCCAACATGATAAAGTCCGCGCCCATGGCCAATGCCAGCGTCATATGATGGTCATGCACAATGCCGCCATCCGAGCAGACCGGCACATAAACACCGGTTTCTTTAAAATACTCATCGCGCGCACGGCATACATCAATCAGGGCCGTCGCCTGTCCGCGGCCAATGCCCTTGGTTTCACGGGTGATACAGATTGAGCCGCCGCCAATGCCGACTTTGATAAAGTCTGCGCCGCAATCGGCAAGGAAACGGAAACCTTCCGCATCCACCACATTTCCGGCACCGACTTTTACACTGTCGCCGTATTTTTCACGAATAAAAGCAATGGTGCGACGCTGCCATTCGGAATAGCCCTCCGAGGAATCGATGCACAGCACATCGACTCCGGCCGCAAGCAGTGCCGGCACCCGCTCGGCATAGTCGCGCGTGTTGATGCCCGCACCGACCATATAGCGCTTTTTGCTGTCCAAAAGCTCGTTCGGGTTCTTTTTGTGCTGATCATAGTCTTTACGGAAAACAAAATAGGAAAGCCGACCGTCCGCCGTCAGAATCGGAAGCGAGTTCAGTTTGTGGTCCCAGATAATATCGTTGGCTTCCTTCAGAGTGGTGCCGTCCGGTGCGGTAATGAGTTTTTCAAGCGGGGTCATAAAAGTGGAAATGCGCTCGTCGGGCGCCATGCGGCTGACCCGGTAATCCCGGCCGGTGACAATGCCGACCAGGCGGCCGTTCGGCGTGCCGTCATCGGTAATGGCCACGGTGGAGTGCCCGGTGGCGGCCTTCAGTGACAACACATCCGCAAGCGTCTGATCCGGACGCAGATTGGAATCGCTGCGCACAAATCCGGCCTTGTGTCCTTTGACGCGGGCAACCATTGCGGCTTCATCTTCAATCGACTGCGAGCCGTAAATGAAGGAAACGCCGCCCTCCACAGCCAGCGCCACAGCCAGTTTATCATCCGACACCGACTGCATAATGGCCGAGACCAACGGAATATTAAGCGAAATGGCCGGTTCTTCCCCGCGCCGGTACCGGACCAGCGGCGTTTTCAGTGAAACATTGGAGGGAATGCAATCGCCGGAAGAAAATCCGGGAACCAGCAGATATTCGTTAAAAGTGTGTGAAGGTTCTTCGTAATAGAAGGCCATGTGCGATTCTCCTTATCTTTTAACTGTAAATTGTAATTATTATACTCTATTTCCCGGCATTTTTCAAGAGGGGCACGATAGTTTTTTCAGCTTTTTCAAAAAAAGAGAGACGGTCATCGCCCGATAACCGTCCCTGTTCCTTTTTTAGAGCAATATGCAAAGAAGTCCGTTGCTTCCCTCGTTGATGATGCGCGAGAGCGTTTCCGAAAGCTTTTGACGGGCGTCTTCCGGCATATGTGCCAGTTTTTCATTCAGGCTGTCTCCCACCAGTTCATAAAGACTGCGCCCGAAAAAGTTGGATTCCCAGATGCCGTCCGGCTCTTCCTCCAGTTTGGAAAGCACCGTATGCAAAAAATCTTCCGACTGTTGTTCCGTGCCGACGATCGGACTGATCTCAGCCGTGATATCGGTGCGGATCATGTGAATGGATTTTGCGCCCGCACGCAACCGGACTCCCCAGCCCCCGGACTGTTTTACCACGCTGGGCTGTTCGAGATGCAGATCTTCTTTTTCGGGCATAACAATGCCGTATCCCGTGGTTTCAGCGGCGGTCAGTGCCGATTCGATCCGTTCGTATTTACGCCGGATTTCCGAAAGTTCCTGAACCAGTGAGAAGAGTGCGCCCTCTTCTTTGATCTCTTCTCCGGCCATTTCGGAAAGCAGGCCGAAATAAAGTGACTGCGGGAATTTCACATCCAGCGTGGCCCGGCCGTTCCCCATGTCCAGCGTTGTTACCTGAACGGCTTCGACACTCGGATTCTCGGAAAGTTTCTCAAACACAGCAGAAACTTCTCCCATCCGCCTGACCTCTCCGGCAAGACGGCAGATCTCTTCCGTCACTGAGAGACGGATCGGATGATCTTCCGGCAAAGCCGAAAGGAAGGAAGGCATATTGATACCCAATGAATCCACCGGGAATTCAGCCAGTACCATGGAGAGGATCCCGCGGATATCTTCCGCATCCAGCGTCAGGCAATTGACCAATGCCACCGGCACGCCGTACTTTTCCTCCAGATTCTCAGCCAGTGCAATACTTTCTTCTCTGGTCGGATCGGCGGCGTTCAGAATGATGGCAAACGGTTTTCCGAGTTCCTTGAGCTCGTTGACCAGACGCTCCTCGGCTTTGACATAATCTTCCCGCCCGATCTCTCCCACCGTGCCGTCCGAACTGACCAGCATTCCGATGGTGGCGTGTTCGCTCATCACTTTCTGCGTGCCGAGTTCAGCCGCCTCCTCAAAAGGCATCGGCGCTTCCTGCCAAGGGGTATGTACCATGCGCACCGCACCGTTCTCCGTCCCGCCCAGCGCAGCCGGAATCATATAGCCGACGCAATCGATCATTTTCACACGAAGCGTGGCCCCATCCGAAAGCGTCAGCGAAACCGCCTCGTCCGGTACAAATTTAGGCTCGGTCGTCATCACGGTCACGCCGGCGGCGCTTTGGGGCATTTCGTCCCGTGCCCGCTCCCGGCTGTACCCTTCTCCCATATTGGGAAGCACCAGTTCATTCATAAACCGCGTGATGAAGGTGGATTTTCCGCTCCGTACCGGTCCGACCACGCCGATATAAATATCGCCGCCCGTGCGCTTGGCTATATCCCCGTAAATTGATTTTTCTGCCATACCTTTCTCCTCGCTTCCCGCGTAATATCGCTACATTCTATGAGGTGGCAGAACGGATTATGACGAAAAGAAAAAGGAGGACTTTCCCCCCTTTTTCCGATTTAATTGTTTTTTGTTCCGTTTGCGTCGGGCAAAGTCTCTTCCTTTGCACCGGGAAGCGCCGCGGGTGTTTCCTTTCCGGAAAGAGCCAACGGTTCTTCCCTGCCCGCAAGTACCGGCGTTTCAGGAGGGGCGGAAAGCTCTGCCGGCGCCTTTGACGCTTCGCCGGCAGATTCCGGCACATCAGCGCTTTCGGCTTTTTCTTTTTTCTCCTGCGTCCCTTCGCTCTTTTTGGCATTCATTCGGCTGAGAAGCCCGACAACCAGTGCAACAAGGAAAACCAGGATCAGCGTGATCCCGGCCGCCGCCGGTGAGGAAATAAGGGCCAGCGCGCCAAAAAACAAGACTACGGTATTCATCATTGACCTCCTTTAATGGCGGATTCGGATAAGATCCGTGAGACCCGAATGAAGCGCTGCAAGCAGTTTCTCCACTTCTTCTTCCGTGTTTTGCGGAGAAAAACTTACCCGGATGGTGGTATCGGCCGCGCGGGGCGAAAGACCGAATGCCAGCAACGAGGCGCTGGGATGCCGCTCGTGAGAAGAACAGGCCGAACCGCTGGAAACGGCAATGCCTGCCCGCGAAAGGAAATGAAGCACCGTTTCGCTTTTGATATCCGGCATTGTGAGACTGACAATGTGCGGTGCGCAGACAGGGGGACGGTTCACCCTGATTTCTGTCCCGGCAAGACCGGCAATCAGCTTTTTTGAAAGCGCACGCATATGTTCGACATCCGCGCGGAAAGTTGCCGCGCCGGCTGTGGCCGCGGCGGCAAACCCGGCAATTCCGACCGTATTTTCCGTGCCGGAACGAAGTCCGCCCTCCTGCCCGCCGCCGAAGAGAACCGGCGAAAGACTCTTTCCGCTCAGAACCGCGCGGGAAAGTGCCAACGCGCCCACGCCCTTGGGTCCGCCGATTTTATGCGCACTGACCGTGAGCAGATCCGCGCCCAGCGTGTCAAAGGAAAACGGCACCTTCAAAAAGGCCTGCGTCGCGTCGCAATGGCAAAGACAGCGGGGATTTTTTTCGTGCGCCATCCGGAAGAGTTCTTCCACCCGGTAACGCGCTCCCGTCTCATTGTTGACAAGCATGGCCGTCACCATAAAAAGAGAGCTGTCCAGATAGGGTTCCGCGGCCGAAAGATCCAGTTCGCCCCCCCGGGTGGACAGACGCACTACGCGGTATCCTTCTTTCTCCAGCCGGCGAAGATTGTTTTCCACCGAAGGATGCTCCGAATCGGTGGAAAGAACGGTGCGCTCCCCTTTTTTCGGTTTGGCCGCGGCGACACCGCAGACGGCCAGCGTGTTGGCTTCTGTACCGCAACCGGTAAAAATAAGCTGACCGGCCGTGGCGTCCCTCATTCCCAGCGCCGCGCAGACGGCCGCGCGATCGTTTTTCAGCCGGGCGGCCGCGTCCGCGCCGCTTTCATGCAAAGAAGAAGGATTGCCATAGTGCTCCATGGCATTCGTCATGGCCGCGCGTGCCGCTTTGCAAAGCGGGGTGGTGGCGCTGTTATCCAGATAGATCCGGTTCATCGAAATCACCTGAAAACAAAGTTGGCCGCAATGGAATCCACTTCTTCTGTATGCGCGGCATAAAGATCTGCCGGAGCGGTATAGGTCAGAATATAGATATAGTTCCCGTCCGTGGCCAGGATCTGCCGGAGCTGATAAAGTTTCCCGTCCATGGTCAGCGAAAAGACATATTCTTTGGCGTCCTTGCCGCCCAATTTTGCATCCGCACCGTCTGTCAGAAGCGTGTAATCTTTGAAATTTTCACTGTAAGATGTGCGGCAGGAAGCATCGAAATAACCGGCCGGAGAAAGCGGCGTATCCGGCAGATAAAGCGTAAGGGTGACATTGGCGCCGTCAGAGGCCTTTGCGCCCGAAATACCGGAATCGGAGGTGGAAGTCCAGGCATCCGGCACATAGAGATGAAACCGGGCGTTTTCATGCGCCACATCTTTCATGCCGTCCGGCGCATCGGTTTTAGCGCAGGCACAAAACGCAAAAAGACAGCACAGTGCCAGCAAAACAAGGCAAAACTTTTTCATTTTCTTTCCTCTTTTTCTTCGATTTTGCCCTCGGCAAGATAGGTCGCGGCGGCGCTGAGAATTCCGATGCGGCCGCTTTCAAAAGTGAGACCGCCCTGCAGATACGCCGTATAAGGCGGACGAAGCGGGCCGTCAGCCGAAAGTTCCAGCGAGGAACCCTGTACAAAAGCTCCCGCGGCCATAATCACATCGTCCTGATAGCCGGGCATGGCATAAGGGACGGGAGTGACATAAGCGTCGACCGGCGAACCGGCCTGAATACCGCGGCAAATGGCGCAAAGCCCCTCCCGGCTTCCGGTGATAACCGTCTGTATGATATCGGAGCGCGGCTCGTCATAGGCAGGGTCAACCCGGCAACCCAATTTTTCAAAAATGTAGGCGGCGAAATGAGCGGTTTTGAGCGCTTCGGCCACCGTGTGCGGTGCAAAGAAAAGACCGCGGAAAAGATTCTTGTTCTGAGAAAGGCTTGCGCCCTCCTCCAGCCCGATGCCGGGACAGGTCAGGCGGTAGGAAGCCAGTTCCACTGCCCGGCGCGTGCCGGCAAGATATCCGCCGGAGGCGGCCATTCCGCCGCCGGGATTCTTGATGAGGGATCCCACCGTGAGATCCGCTCCCACGGCAGGTGGTTCCACGGTTTCCGTAAATTCACCGTAACAGTTGTCCACCATGAGAAAAGCGTCCGGGCGGATGGATTTGACCAACCGCGCCGCCTGACCGATCTCATCCACCGTCAGCGTCCGACGCAGTAAATAGCCCTTGGAGCGCTGAATGAAGACCACCTTGACCCGCGCACCTTCCTCGGATTCAAGAAATGCGCGAAGAGCGGGCAGATCCAGCGTTTTGCCTTCTTTCATTTCGATTTGCCGGTACGAAACGCCGAAATCGGCAAGCGAGCCATTCCCCGCTTCCCCGGCAAGACCGATGACCTCGGATAACGTATCATAAGGCTTTCCGGCCGCGGACAGCAGAATATCGCCCGGCCGCAGAAGCCCGAAAAGGCCAATGGTCAGCGCGTGTGTGCCGCTGACGATACTGTGCCGCACAAAAGCCGCTTCCGCGCCCATCACCCGGGCAAAAACCGCATCCAGCGTATCCCGGCCGCGGTCATCATAGCCGTATCCGTCCGTACTGCCAAAGCAGGCCGCGTCCACGCGGTGCGCGGCAAAAGCCGAAAGAACCCGTGCCGTGTTTTCACGGCTGACCCGGGCAATGGCCTCAAAACGCGGCCGGAGCGCTTCATCGGCTTCATCGGCAAGCGCAAGAAGCTTTTCGTCAAAATTCATCATTTGCCTCCGAGATAAGCAAGAACTAGATCAGCCGCCGCGCGCACATCCGTAAGATCCAGCACTTCGTTTCCGCTGTGAATATAGCGGCAGGGAATGGAGATTGCACCGGCACGACAACCCAAACGGGCGGCCTGAATGGCGCTGGTGTCGGTTCCGCCGTAAGGCAGGATCTCGCTTTGCACCGGGATCTTCTTTTCCTTTCCGAGTGCGAGCAGTTCCGATACCAGCGCGGCATCGCAAATAACCGAGCGGTCCTTGATCTTCACGGCCGCGCCGCCGCCCAGCTTCACGGCCATGGGCGTGGCACCCGGCAGATCGCCGGTACCGGTCACATCAAAAGTAAAGGAAACATCCGGTTCCGTGCGATAGGCGGCCGTGCCTGCGCCGCGGCAACCGACCTCTTCCTGAACCGAGAAAACCAAACTCAGATCATCCGCCGGTGCGGGCAGTTCTCGCGCCACCGCAAGCAATATGGCGCAACCCACCCGGTCATCCAACGGGCGGCCTGCCACCCGGTTCCCGGAAAGCCGGTAAAGATGCGGACGGAGCGCGCAGGCGTCTCCGATCTTCACGCGGCGCCCGGCCGCTTTCTGATCGGAAGCGCCGATGTCGACAAAACACTTGTCGGCGCGGGGCGCCTTGTCGCGATCCGTGCCGGCTTCGGCAGCCAGCACGCCGACCGTGCCGTTGCCGAAGACTACCTCCGAACCGACCGCTGCCGTATAATCGATCCCGCCGATCGGCGCAATCCGGACAAGACCGTTCTCCTCAATGAAAGTCACCAAAAAACCGATTTCATCCATATGCGCGTTCAGCAATACGCGGCGCGGATTTTTGCCGGTTCCCTTTTTTTCGCAAATGAGGTTTCCCATCGCGTCGGTATAGACTTTATCGCAAAGCGGTGTCATTTCGCGTGCAAGAATTTCGCGGATGGGGCCCTCCAGCCCGGAAACCGAGGGGGTAACGGGCAACAGTTCTTTCAGTGTACGGTACATTTTTAAAATCCTCCTTCATTCCAATGGGCAAAAAGCGAGAGCACCAGCGCCTTGACCGATTCATAGTCGGCAAGCGAGGCCACCGAACAGGGCGCGTGCAGGTAACGGGTAGCCAGCGACAGCGCCAGGCACCGCACGCCCACGCCCGTGCGCTGAATTTTGGCGGCATCGTTTCCGCCGGACACGAAACGCTTGACCTGCGCCGGGATCTTTTCGGACCCGGCAAGTGCCAGCGCAAAATCGACAAACGCCCGGTCATAGACCGTGCCGTTGTCGCAAAGCGAGAGTACCCCGCCCGAACCGACATCGGCCACCCGCCGATGCGCGGGCACATCCGGCAGATCGGCAATCGCCGTGGTCTCCAGCACAATGGAAAAGTCGGGGGAAAGATTCTGCGCCACGGTTTTGGCGCCGGTCAGACCGATTTCTTCCCGCACCGTAAAGGCCATATAAAGGTCAACGGGAAGTTCTTTCCCTTCCAGTTCACGCAACATTTCGATCATGGCGGCGCATCCCATCCGGTCATCCAGTGCTTTGCAGGCAACATATTCGCCATTGGCGCCCAGCAAGGTAAAATCACTGTCAAAAGTACCTTCCGTGCCGATCTCCACCAACTTTTCGCTTTCCTCACGACTGTCTGTACCGATATCAATGGAGAAATCGTCCGCTGCGGGCATTTTTTCCCGCTCTTCTTTGTTCTGAAGGTGAATTCCCTTGGCAATGATGACACCCGAAAGATCGCCTTCTTTGCCAAGTAAAGTAACGGCTCGTCCGCAAAGCACGCGGGGGTCAATGCCGCCCACATTGGCAAAACGCAGATAGCCTTCCTTGGTAATCTCGGTGACAATGAAGCCCACCTCGTCCATGTGCGCCGAAACCAGCACACGGGGGGCGCCCACCTGCCCTTGTTTGTGCGCGATCAGGTTGCCGAGCCTGTCCCGCGTAAGCGAAACGGAAAGGCCGGAAAGTTCGGCTTCGATGGCGTCGGCCACGCGCGCCTCTTCCCCGCTGGGTGCGGGAATAAGCGAGAGTTCTTTAATCAGTTCGACCCCGGTTTTCATCCGCACACCTCCTTATCGGTGATAAACAGTCTGACCAGTTCCCGGAGGTTCTCCGCATCCGTAAGATCCAGAATTTCATGATCAGTGTGCATGCCGCGCACCGGCAGTCCGGCATTCACCGTCGGAATGCCTGCGCCGGTCAGATTGACCGCCGGCGCATTTGTACCGGTACTGTTCGGCAAAGCAATCGGCTGTACCGGAATCCCGGCCGCCGCCGCGCGTGCCTCCAGCGACCGGCGCAACCGCTTGTCCAGCACCGGGCCGCGCGTAAGAGAAGGGCCGCCGCCGAGTTTGACCGTATCGGCCTCTTTTGTGCCGGGCATGGCGGCCAGATCCGCGTCCAGCACCATGGCACGGTCCGGATTTACGGAAAGCGCCGCCGATGAAACGCCGCCGAAAGCGCCGGTCTCTTCCCGAACCGAAAAGAGCAGATAAACATCCCCCGCCAGTTCCTCGCGCGGGGTAGAAAGAAGCGCCTCCGCAGCAATGGCACAGCAGGCCTTGTTATCAAAGCTTTTACCGGTCAGACGTTTGCCGGCAAGATGCCGGAACCGGGGAGCAAAACCGACCGGCGTGCCGATCGGCGCGATTTTTTCCAATTCTTCTTTGGAATATCCGGTATCCACCAACAGATCGCCCAATTCCGGAAGAACGGCCTTTCCGTCCTTTGCGGCCAGATGCGGCGGTGTGGAAGAAAGAATGCCCGAAATGGTTTTTTCTCCGTAAATGACCACCGGCGCGGAAGAGAGCGTCCGGCGGTCCAGTCCGCCTATCGGCGCCAACTTCAGAAATCCGCCCTCCTCAATACCGCACACATACATTCCGATCTCGTCAAAATGCGCGTCCAACAGGATGCGCGGTGCGCCCTCACGGCCGCACCGCCGGAGATAGATCCGGTTTCCCAACGCGTCCGTTTGGGTTTGGTCAAACCCGAACATGAGTTTTTCAAGCGATTCTTTTGCCGCGCTTTCCCTGCCCGAAACACTGGGCAAGGAGGCAAAGGCAATGATTTTTTCTTCTAAATTCACTTCGTTTCCTTTCCCGATTTTTCCCGCGCAAGCGCGGTAAAAAAATCGCCTCTTTCTTCAAAATCACGGAATTCACCGAATGCGGTGCACCCCGGCGAAAGCAAAACCGTATCGCCCGGCCGCGCCGCCGATGACGCCGCCTCAAAAGCCTCCCGGAAGGAGGAAAAGGCCACCGCCGGAATCCGGTCATTCACATCAGTCAGGATTTCGGTAGCCGTCTCTCCGTAAAGGAACACGGCACACGCACCTGCCGCCAGTGTGTCGGCCAACGGGGAAAGCGAAATCCCCTTCCCTCTGCCGCCGGCAATCACCAGCGGTTTTTTGGAAAAAATGGAAAGCGCCGCGGCCGTCCGGGTCGGGGAGGTGTCAATGGAACTGTCAATATAGGTCACGCCCCCCACCGTACAGACCGTCTGAAGCCGATGCGGCACACCGCCGAAAGCAAAAAGCGCCGACAACAACGCATCCCCCGGCACACCCGTCAGAAACGGGAAAGCGGCGCCCGCCGCGGCCAGATTTTTGCGGTTATGAATCCCCGGCAACCGGTAGGCCGATGCGATCCGCAAGCTCCAGAGCCGGCTTCCGGCGCGGACGCAGAGAACATCGCCCTCATAATAAGTGCCCTGTCCCCCCGGCGGCAGTTCGCCGGCGCCCGAACTGGTAAAAAAAGCGATCGGCGCGGTCTGACCTCTGGCCAACCGGCGGCACTCGGCATCCTCTACCGACAGCACCAGCCGGGTGGCTCCCTGTAGGATATGAGCCTTGGCCGCCCGGTACTCGGCAAAATCATGGTGCCAGTTGAGGTGATTGGGAGTCAGATTGGTGATGACCGCCGTGCCGGGAAAAGCGGCCAGCGTCATCAGCTGAAAACTGGACAGTTCCAGTACGGCAAAATCGGTTTCGCGCATCCCGTCAAGGTAGGGCAAAAGAGACACGCCGTTATTTCCGCCCGAATAGACCCGCTGTCCGGTCGTCTCAAGCAACGCCCGCAACAAGGCGGTGGTGGTGCTCTTCCCGTCCGAGCCGGTCACGCCGAACAAACGGCAGGGACACGCCGACAGGAAAAGTTCGGTCTCGCCCGACAGCTCCCCGCCCGATGAAAGGCAGGCGCGGATCCCCGGCAGATCGGGCCGGATCCCGGGCGAACGGAAAAGAATGTCTTCTTCAAATACCGGCGGAAACGGCCCGGTTACAAAACGCACCCCGGCACGGCGGTAGCGTGCGGCATCCGGCCCTTCCGTTTTTTCATCGTACACCGTCAAAACAGCGCCCGACGGCAGGAGAAAATCACACACAGCGCGATTGGACCGGCCAAACCCCAGCAATCCCACGCGCTTTCCGGAAAAATGCTTACGCACTCGGTCTGAAATCATCGGCACCTCGTTGTAAAACAAATATTTCCTTAACATATTATACCCGATTCTTCTTTCCGGTGCAAGAGTCCGAAAGACAATTTTGCCGATATTTTAAAAAAATCTCATCGGTGCTTTACAATTTACACAAAATATGGTATACTATGAAGAGTGAATTCCCCATCCCTTGGGGTAAAAGGAGGAAATATGGCTGCAAAAGCTACCGCAAAACAATACGGAAACGCCAGCATTACCGCCCTCAAAGGCGCGGACCGCGTCCGGAAGCGCCCGGGCGTCATTTTCGGTTCGGACGGTCTGGACGGATGCGAGCATTCCTTCTTTGAAATCCTCTCCAATGCCGTAGACGAGGCGCGCGAGGGCCACGGCAACCTCATCACCGTCACGGCTTTCCGCGATTATTCCATTGAGGTGGACGACCACGGACGCGGCGTCCCGCTCCGTTATAATGAAAAAGAAGGCCGTTACAACTGGGATCTTATTTATTGCGAACTTTACGCGGGCGGCAAATATGACAACAACAAAAACGGCGCGGCCTATGAATATTCGCTGGGGCTCAACGGTCTTGGCGCCTGCGCCACTCAGTATTCTTCCGAATACATGAAGGTCCGCTCTTATAACGGCACCGAGGAGGACAGCATCTCCTTTGAAAAGGGCGAGGTAAAAGGCGAACTGATGACCCGCCCGCTGGAAAAATCCGAGCGGCGGACCGGAACGGTCATCCGTTGGCGGCCGGATCTGGATGTTTTCACCGATATCCGTATCCCGCCGGAATTTTTCCGGGATACCCTGCACCGGCAGGCAGTGGTCAACCCGGGCATTACTTTCCTTTTCCGCCTGGAAGAAGCGGACGGGCATTTTTCGGAAGAACGGTATGTTTACGAGCACGGCATTTCGGACTACATTGCCGAGCGTGCCGGAGACAGCGCACGCACCGAGCCGGTGCTCTGGCATCTGGAAACGATGGGGCGCGACCGTGCCGACAAAGAAGATTACAAACTGAAGGCCGACATCTCTTTTTGCGTATCCAACACGGTCAATGCGCTGGAATATTATCACAACTCCAGCTATCTGGAATACGGCGGTTCCCCCGACCGCGCCGTGCGTTCAGCTTTCCTCTTCACACTGGATAACTATCTGAAGGCAAACGGAAAATATACAAAAAACGAATCCAAGATTACCTTTCAGGATATTGCCGACTGCCTGCTTTTGGTCATCAACAGTTTTTCCACGCTGACTTCTTATGAAAACCAGACCAAAAAATCCATCACCAACAGCTTCATTGCCGAGGCGCTCAACAAATTCCTGCGCGAAAAACTGCAGATTTATCTGATTGAACACCCGGCTGAGGCGGAACTTTTCGCAGGGCAGGTACTCATCAACAAGCGAAGCCGCGAAAACGCAGAGGCCACCCGGCTGAACCTGAAAAAGAAACTGACCGGCACGATCGATATTGCCAACCGGGTGGAAAAGTTTGTGGGGTGCCGCTCGAAAGATCCCAATGTGCGCGAACTTTATATCGTGGAGGGCGATTCGGCACTGACCTCCTGCAAACTGGGGCGTGCCGCCGAATTTCAGGCCATCATCCCGGTGCGTGGTAAAACGCTCAACTGCGTAAAAGCTTCTTATGACCGGATCTTCAAGAGCGAAATCATCACCGATCTTTTGCGCGTGATCGGTTGCGGCGTTGAAATTGACGGAAAGATCAAGGGCGACATCAGCCGCTTTGATTTTTCGCTCCTGCGTTGGTCCAAAATCATCATCTGCACCGATGCCGACGAAGACGGCTTCCAGATCCGCACATTGCTTCTCACGCTCTTTTACCGTCTTCTGCCCACCCTGCTCCGTGAACGGCGGATTTTTATCGCGGAATCTCCGCTTTTTGAAATCACGACCAAGGATCAAATTCTCTTTGCCTATAACGAATTTGAAAAAACCGAAATCCTTCGCAAGCTGGAAAGTGAAAATCGAAAATACACTCTCCAGCGTTCCAAGGGACTTGGCGAAAACGAACCGGAGATGATGTGGCAGACCACCATGAATCCGGCCACGCGCCGTCTTATTTCAGTAGAGCCTGCCGATGTGGCTCGCACCGAATATATGTTTGATGTGCTGATGGGCGACAACCTGGCAGAACGCAAAAATTTCATTGCCGAGCACGGCTTTGAATATGTCAAAGACGCGGATATCTAAACAAAAAAAGGGATCCGAGGGCTATGCTCTCGGATCCCTTTTTTGCTTGATTTATTTTACACGATAATAAACGGTTTTCCCATCCTGAACTCCACTGAAAAGAAGAGCCTCGCCGATTTCGCTCTCCACTTTGCAAACCGGCATTTCACGGAATGACATCAACACCTTTCCGTCACTGCCGCAAAGCAGATAGTTTCCGCCGGATTCACCTTCCGGTGAAAAGAGAATATAGTAAGAGTCGGTGAATGAAAGCAGACGTTTCCCCGTTGTACTATCCGTCAAAGGCGTCATCAGGCCGTCAAAAAGATAGCTTTCTCCATTGCGGGTGAAAAGGAGGTTATCTCCCACTCTTCCTTTGTAAGCGTAATCCTGCGCGTCATAAGAGAAAATGGCTGTCAGATCGGTGTTGTAGATGCGCGTTTCGGAGAGAATATATTTCCCGGTCAGCGCACGCGCTCCGCTGATCTCTCCAATCATTTCCCCTTCCTTGGAAAGCAGATAGGTAATGCCAAGGGAAGTTTTCAGCGAAAAACGATCCGTACCGATGGCCTGCGGAAGGCTGAATCCCTGACCGGGCGCCATCACCGACAGCTCGCGATCCAGCTCGCCGCTGTCCTTCAGCAGATAGATCCGTTGATTTTTGACCGAAACATCAATGAGTTTGTTCTCGATCGGGAAACAGAAAGCCACATTTTGGATCTTTTTCCGGAAGCAGTATTCGTCCATCTGATTGAAAGAACTGCTGTCCATCACACCGCGCGCCAAAACCCGAACAAACGTGTAATCGGATTTCAACTCCTTAATTTTTCCGCTATCAGACTGATAAATACCGGTCTTGACGATCCTCTTTTCTCCGTCTGCCTGATAGTCGTAGTCTTTCGCCGTTTCAGGCACGACATAGGAGTATTGGAAAAGGATGTTTCCGTCCGAAAGCAGAAAAGCCGCTCCGTTTGCATAGCCGGGAAAATCATAGCGGTAAACCGGACGGCAGGTCCTGTCATAAATGGTAAAGCCATCGCTCCCGATCTGGTAATAACGATCTCCCACACCGTGCGTAAGCTTCGGCAGTGCGCCCGAAAGGTCCCCGTGCGTAAAGGATTTTTCCATCGTACCGTCTTTTGAAAGACGATAACACTCTCCGTCAAACAGAACCAGGTTCAGCACAGAGGAAACGGGGCGGTCTCCCTGCGCCATTTGAAGTTCGCTGCCGGCGGCGTTATACAGGGTGGTGGTGTAATTTTTGTCCTCGCCAATAGTCTCTTGCTTTACCACGCGAAAATACGGAATATCCATGGTTTCAAACAGCTGAACGTTCAGCGTCGAATTTTCGGTGTCGCTCTGTTCGAAAATCGTTTTGTCATTCAAAAGATGATATACGGTGTGCAGTGTCTTGCCGTCAACCGTCGAAATCAGATAACAGAGCGTCTCGTTGGAGCTCATTAAAACTTTTCCGGAAAGAGACTCAATCTGCTTTGCGGAAACGAGGGGCTGCGCCGTTTCATATTTTTCTGTCGTAAACGCTTTTTTAACAGTCACCTGCATGGGCGTTGAACAAGCGGTCAAAACCAGCGCCATCAAAAGCAAAAGCGAAAGAAGGGCAAGTAGCCGAATGTGTTTCATAATCGCTCCTTTTCACGGAATAATCCGTGTTCCGGTCAAAAAAACCGCGGCCAGAGACGGGAAGCAGGCCATTGCGGGCAATGCTCCTGACGTTATTATAACATAAGCGCAAAGTAAAATCAAGATTTTATGTGAGACTCAGCGGCAAGATTTATCAAGATTTATAATAAAATCGCGGCAGGTCATTTTTGAAGCATCCGAAAAGCTCTGCGGGCCGAGTATCGCCATGGCGACGCTCGGCCCGCAGAGCCTGATATTTTGTTCTCTTTACTAAAGGATGGGTGTACTCCGCTTCAGAAATCAGACCAGAAGGAACAATGCGGCAAATCCGAAGGCCAGGAAAAAGGTCAACGAACCAAAAAGAAATTCCGAAACAGTGTGCCGTTTCGTCACCACGGAAGCACGGAAAATCAATCCGTACACCAATACGCCCGCCGCAATAAAAGCAGGATGCACGGCAATACAAACCAGCACGATCGGGCCGGTGATACTGCAGGAATGGCCGCTGGCACGGATGTGCAGAATTTTATTAAAGAAAAGCAGCCAGACTACCGAAAGCAAATATGTCAGGAAAATAAGCAACAGATAGCGGTTGCAACCGGTGACCGTTCCCCAAACGAAAGCGGCCAGATATCCGCAAAAGCAAAGGAGAAATGCGGTGTTCCGCTCGCCCTCCCGTCCGCGACGGCGGAGGGCCGGAATGAGGCGCGCTACAGGGTAGGCTAAAATCGGAAACACCGTCAAGGTCAACAATGCAGCCACAATCTCACGCGCTCCCGGAAAAACATCCTTTCTGCACAAGGAAAGAATCAGCACCAATACACCGGCCATCAAAGGGGGAACCGACAGTATGCGGATAACCTTGGCTGCACGTTTTTCAAACGCGGAAAAGCCCGTGTTCTTTTTTTCTTCAGGGGCGGGAGCCTCTGCCTGAGTCGTGTTTTTTGAAACTTCCGGAGAAGCGGATAACTTTCTTTTTTCTTTTTTGCCGGATGCAAAGCGGTCACCGGAAAGAAATTCGGGATTCTGCACGGGAAAAGACCTCCTTTATGACGCCGCATGTGAAAGCCGCTGGCGGCTGTGTCGTTGGCGTTCCTTTGCCCTTATTGTAACCGCAAAACAGCGGCAAAGTCAATCTACACCCACTTTCTGTGCGGAAACTGTTCAAAACCCCAAAGTAGAGCAAAAAATACCGGCTCTACTGTCGGTAGAGTGCCCCTATCGCATTGGTAGAAACAGATCACCCAAAGATACTTTAAGGGCATAATGTAAGAAAAAAAGACCCCGTTCGGGGTCTTTTTTGACAATTTTCTTTTCCTTTCGGCAACAAGAGGGCCGCATCAGTTCTCCGCCGGTTCAGTCATCAATGCAACCAGTTTTTCCTGTTCTTCATATGTAAACCCGGCTTCATTCAAGGTTTGGGGCAGATTCCAGCGTTCAAATGCGTCCAGCAGAGCCTTGATGGTAGCGGGCATGGAGCGATAACAATTGTAATAAATCTGCGGATCCGGAAGAACCGCCAACAGCTGGGGCGAAACATGATCCATGCTCCGGTTGACCCCTTTTTCATTATAGATCTCGCTGACTGCGTAATCGGCCACAATATCGTCTGCCGCCACCCCGCAAAGAAAAAGGACAGTAGCCGCCACAATGCCGGTCCGGTCCTTCCCCGCAGAGCAATGGAAAAGCACACCGCCGTGCGGCAATTTTTCCAACAGAAAATGAAGAATCTGAACAACAGCCGCAAGGCTAAACTGAAAGGTTTTGGCGTAATCGGGAATGAGCGCCTCCAGAATATCATCCAATGCAACCGAACCGTCCGCACGGTGCGGAATGCCGGCTTCTCCGCGCACGGACAGATCTTTTCCGTGAAAACGAAGTGGAAGAGGTTGATAGATAACCCCTGCCGGCGTCCTGAGCGGCCGTGCGGCAGTTTCGCGTTCTCCGCGAAGATCCACCACAGCGCAAAGGCCACGATCGGTCAGATATTCCCAGTCCTCTGCCATCAGCCGGCCGGCGAGTCACTTCTGTACAGTTTGAACCAACAAGTCGTGCGACAGCCCGCCGCCGCAAATCCGCCCAAATCACGGGTATTGAAACTGCCGGAAAGCGGCAAACGCCTCATAGGCTGAAAATTTTTCATTTTTCTTTTCACTTCTTTTCTTTGCTTTGTCCGGCAGGATCTTCAACATACGCCATTTTCGTCACATCAAACACGCCGCCGGGAAGGATCTTCCATTCCGGAATGACCGGCAGTGCCATAAACGACAAAGTCATAAAAGGATCCACCCCCGGCGTAACGCCCAATGACTTGGCAAAATCCTTGGCGCACTCCAGGGCTTGTTCGGTATCGACGGCGGACGCTTCGCTCATCAGTCCCGCAATCGGAAGCGGCAACGAACGGCTTTCTTTCCCGTCGGTCACATAAATGCCGCCACCCATCCGGATCAACTCATTGACCGCCAGGGCAAGCAGTTCGTCGCTGCTACCCACCGCGATGATATTATGCGAATCGTGCGAAACACTCGTGGCCACCGCACCGGCGCGAAGTCCATACCCGGAAAGATATCCAAGCCCGATGTGCCCGGTCTTTCCATGGCGCTCCAGCACCGCGATTTTCAGAATATCCCTCTCCGTATCGACCCGGTCGACAAAACCGTGCGCGTGGGTATAGAGTTCCCGAGGCATGACGCCGATCAACGGTTTTCGCCCGGCGGCAAAATCCGCAGAAGTCACCGGCTCTCTGTGCATGGAACCGTGAGCGGCCGCAAGCAATCGGGGAGAAATTTCAGGATTGCGCACACATACGCGCTTCCCTTTTTCAAAGGCAGTCCGTCCGTTTTTAAGAACCCGTGCGACCCCGAACTCTGAAAGATCTTCAAAAAATACCAGATCGGCGATCCGTCCGCCCGCAATGGCGCCTCTGTCCGAAAGGCCGAAATACTCTGCCGCGTTCCGGCTGGCCACCGTCAGAGCCAGCGCGGGATCGACCCCCCTTTCGACGCAACGGCGGACAATATGATCCATATGCCCCAGCCGTTCGATGTCACTGGTATGCTTATCGTCAGAGCAGAAAAGAATCCGGTCACGGTATACATCCGTCAAAAGGGGCAAAAGGCTGTCCAGATTTTTGGCGGCCGTGCCCTCCCGGATCATGATGTACATCCCGGCACGCAATTTCTCAAGCGCCCCATCCGGATCGGTACATTCATGATCGGAAGAAATGCCCGCCGCCACATAACCGGCAAGCGTCCGGCCGGAAAGACCGGGTGCGTGCCCGTCCACGCGTTTTCCGTGCGCGTGCGCATCCACGATTTTTTCCACTACGGCGGGGTCGCAGGCCGCCCCAACATAGTCCATCATTTCCGCCAGGCCCAACACACGCGCATGGCGGTAAAAAGGAGACAGTGCCGCAGCGTCAAGCGAAGCACCGCTCTCATCAAACGGCGTGGCCGGCACACAGGACGGCAACATCAGAAAAACATCCAGGCCAATCCCTTTCGTAGCCTCCAGCATATAACGGATACCGTCTTCTCCCATGACATTGGCAATTTCGTGCGGATCGCAGATGACGGCGGTCGTACCGTGGGAAAGTGCCGGCCCGGCAAATTCGACCGGCGTCACCAGTGTGCTTTCCAGATGGATATGGGCATCAATCAGGCCGGGAACGACAAACTGTCCGGGAGCCGAAAGGACTTCTTTTCCTTCGTATCGGCCGCCAACGCCCGCAATCCGCCCATCGAAAACGGCAATATCGCCCGTTTCAAAGGAGCGGGTAAATACATTCAGCCACCGGGCATCCCGGATCACAAGATCGGCCGGCGATTCACCCCGCGCCACACGGATCAGTGCAAGTTCTTTTTGAATCTGACGCGAACGGTTGACCATATCCCTGCTCCTTTCTGAAATAAAACCGCTTTTAATCGTTATAAATCGGGAATTTTTCGCACAGTTCCATTACTTCCGCACGCACACGCGCGCAGTTCCCTTCAAAATCCTTTGCAATATCTCCCATGAAAGCGGCAATCCGCTTCATTTCGGGAATCCCGAACCCGCGCGTTGTCACGGCCGGCGTGCCCACACGGATACCGCTGGTGACAAAAGGCTTTTCCGGATCGTTGGGAATGGCGTTTTTGTTGACTGTAATGTGTACTTCATCCAGCCGTTTTTCCATCTCTTTTCCGGTAATCTTAAACGGCCGCAGGTCAATAAGCATCAGGTGATTATCCGTACCGCCCGACACAATGCGGAAACCTATCGTGGAAAGTTCCGCGCACAGGGTCTTGGCGTTTTCCACCACATGGCGCTGATACTCGGCAAATTCCGGCGTGAGCGCCTCGCCCAGCGCCACAGCTTTGGCGGCAATGATATGCATGAGCGGACCGCCCTGCGTGCCGGGAAAAACAGCCTTGTCAATCTTGGCGGCCAGCTCTTCGCGGCAAAGGATCATACCGCCGCGCGGACCGCGCAGAGTCTTATGCGTAGTGGTGGTCACCACATCGGCGTAAGGTACAGGACTGGGATGCAATCCGGCCGCAACAAGGCCCGCAATGTGCGCCATATCCACCATATAATAAGCGCCGACTTCCTTTGCGATTTCACCGATTTTTTTGAAATCGATCGTTCTGGAATAAGCGCTCGCCCCCGCGATAATCATCTTGGGATGGCAGGAGAGCGCCACACGGCGGATCTCGTCATAGTCAAGCATTTCGGTCTCATCCGAAACGCTGTAAGGAACCACATGAAAATATTTTCCCGAAATATTGACGGGAGAGCCATGCGAAAGATGCCCGCCATGCGCCAGCGAAAGGCCCATGACCGTATCTCCCGGCTCAAGAAGTGCAAAAAACACCGCCAGATTGGCAGAGGCACCGCAGTGCGGCTGTACATTGGCATGCTGTGCGCCGAAAAGCTTTTTGGCACGCTCCCGCGCGATATTCTCCACAATGTCCACATACTGGCAACCGCCGTAATAACGCTTGCCGGGAAAGCCCTCGGCATATTTATTCGTAAGAGGGGTACCGGCGGCCATCAGCACAGCTTTTGAAACAATGTTTTCGGAAGCGATCAGTTCGATATTCTGACGCTGGCGGGAAAGTTCAAGGTTGCAGGCGTCAGCCACTTCCCTGTCGTAATTGGCGAGTTCCTCAAAAAAATTCATGCTTTCTCCTTTCGGCGGGTGCGACAGACGCACAGATAATTTTTATTATTCTAACACAGCGTCCCTCTTCTTGTCAAGAAAAAGGGGCAAAAAGGGATATAAAAAGCGCAAGCCACGGCTTGGTGCCGTGGCTTGCTTTGTGCGTTATTCTTACATGGAAACCAGGAAGAAGCGCAGGAGGAAGAGCACGGCGATTACAGTGACCGGAATCTCTTTCTTGCTGTACTTGCCGGTGACCAGCGTGATCACCACGTGGGCAAAGCAACCGATGGCGATACCGTTGGAAATCGAGTAGGTAAGGGGCATCATGATGAGCGCCAGGAACGCAGGAACGGCCTCGGCAATGTCATCCATGTTGACCTTGGCAAAGTTTCTGAGCATCAGCACGCCGACATAGATGAGGGCGGGAGCCGTTGCGCAAGCGGGGATGATCAGAGCAAGAGGCGTCAGGAACAGGCACAGGAGGAAGCAGAAGGCAGTAACCACAGAGGCAAGGCCCGTGCGTCCGCCGGCACCGACGCCGGCCGCGGATTCCACAAAAGTGGTGCAGGTGGAAGTGCCCAGCACACCACCGGTCACGGTTGCAACTGAGTCTGCCACCATGCACTGATTCATATTGATCGGGTCGCCGTTCTCATCCATCATGTTGGCCTGAGAAGCCGTGCCGTACAGTGTGCCGATGGTATCGAACATATCTACCAGGCAGAAAGTCAGCGTCAGCACAATGGCATTCAGGACAGCAGAGAATCCACCTTCAAAAATGGTAAAGCCCTTGAACGCGCCGAAGATACCGATCTTGCCGAAGTCCTTGAAGGACTGGCCGATCGAGCTCATATCAAATTCGGGAGCGGTCCAGGTGGTGAGATAGTAAAGAACCGAAACGCCGAGAATGGTGAGAATCACATTGCCCTTGACATTCTTCTTACCGAGGATAGCCATGGCAAGCAGACCCAGCAGTGCCAGCACGACGGGAGCGATGGCTCTCCAGCCTTCCATGAAGGTCTTGCCGGTGATTGCACCGTGGAAATCAAAGAACTGGACAAAGGTGTACTGGTTGGCCTGAATGATGCCGACGTTCTTGAAACCGATGAAGGCAATGAAGAGGCCGATACCGGCGGGAATCGCTTTTTTGAGGTTTTCGGGCAGTGCCTTGGCAAGCAGTCCGCGCACACCGGTGGCGGAAAGGATCAGGAACAGGATGCCTTCCAGAAGGATGATGGTCAGACCTTCACGATAGCCCTGAATCACATCACCGCCGGAAAGAGCGGGCAGAATGAAAGAAACGAAGAAGAAGGAGTTCAGTCCCATGCCGCAGGCCTGTGCAAAGGGCATCTTGGCGTACAGCGCGCAAAGCAGCGTGCCGACCACAGCCACAAGGATCGAAGCAACATACACCGCGTTCCAGATGGTTCCGAAATCAGGCCCTTGCATAAAGCCGGTGACCTGATTGGGGTTTGTCACGATGATGTAAGCCATGGCAAAGAAGGTGGTCAGACCCGCCATGATCTCGGTCCGGATGTTTGAACCGCGCTCGGTGATTTTGAAAAACTTGTCCAGTTTCTGGTTCATAAGTTTTTCCCCTTTCAAAAAGTTTGTTTTTGAAAAACAAAAGCCCGACATCTGCCGAGCTTCCCGCCAAAACCGAAGAAAGCGCCGCACACTGCCGGCGCTGACCGGATCGGTAGTCGGGCGGAAGGCCGCCCGGTAGAAACTCCGGGCCCTTTTCGCCCGCATTATACCGAAACATTTGTTTTTCATGACCGATTATAACATATGTTCAGACAAAATTCAAGAGAAAAACAAAAAATTTTCAAAAAAAGATCACTTCTCCGATTCGACCAAAAATGATTGACAACGCCGCGTTTTTATGTTAAAATGTACAATACATTTTCATGGACGCAAGAGGAGAATATCATGCTTTCTTTTGTTCTGACCAACCTGTTGCTGGGTGTCGGGCTTGCTATGGACGCCTTCTCGGTCTCACTGGCCAACGGCCTTGCCGAACCGAAAATGTCCGTCCCCCGCATGGCAGGAATTGCCGGTATTTATGCCTTTTTTCAGGCTCTGATGCCGATGACCGGCTGGTTCTGCGTCCACGGGGCTCTTTCTTATTTCACGATATTTTCACGCTTTATTCCCTATATTGCGTTGGCGCTCCTGCTTTATATCGGCGGAAAAATGCTGATTGAGGGCATCCGGAACAAAGAAAAGAGCGAAGAAGAAAAGATTACGGTGCAGTTTCCCTTTACCGCCCTGCTCCTTCAGGGCGTGGCAACCTCGATCGACGCGCTTTCGGTCGGCTTTACCATTGCCGAATACGGTGTGTGGGAGGCGCTGCTGGCCGCCGGCATCATTGCGTCCGCCACCTACCTTATCTGCTCTGTCGGTCTCTACCTTGGAAAGCGATTCGGCACGCGGTTGGCCGGAAAAGCCACCGTTTTCGGCGGATTGGTGCTGATTTCCATTGGGATTGAAATTTTTGTCAAAGGCGTATTCTTCGCCTGAAAAAAGGAGCAGGTTCATTTCCCTGCTCCCTTTTTTACAGATAAATCTCAATGCTTTGAAGCGACTCCACCCGGTCCAGTCTGGCCACCCGGCGGCCGCGTTCATCGGTATAGCTGATCCGGATCCATTCGCTGTCCACCGCGTCCACATCACACAGAATGTCGGCGCTCCCGGTCAGATATTCCTCGTTTTCATCCCGGATCCGGCAATGAAGGCCCGGCAGATTTTTCAATACCTCAGACATTTTTCTTTCCCCCTTTTTTGGTTTCTGTTTTCATTTTGCACCGGAAAGGGGATTTTATACAAAAGAGCCGGATTTCTCCGGCTCTTTTTTACGGCATCGGCGATTCGCTCTTCTCCTGTTGCCGCTGTTGTTCTTCAATTTTGGCTTTTTCCTTTTCCAATTCCGCCGCTTCCCTGTTCCGGCGGCGAAACTCGGCCAGCCGGTTGACGGTGAGCACGATGGCCACGCAGAAAATGATTAAAATGAGCGCCCGGATGATGAAGGAAAGAATCCTTGTTTTGTTTTCCCCTTCGTTTCTTTTCATGTTTCCGATTCCTCTTTTCTTTTATGGAAAGCACCCTGTAGCCGGGAATTTCGCCTCTCTTTGCCGCCGTAATCTGAGCCTTGCAAAGAGTTTCCGACCGTTTTTCTTTTCTTTTTTCACGCCGCGCTTTTGTCATGCGGGCAAGCGGCGCAAAAATCTTCTTTTGGATCAGGCGGACGGGGGCAACTAAAAAGAACAGCAAATATTGCCCGCCGGCCGACAGCAAATAGGACAGCCATGCGCAAAACAGCGAGGAAACCCGCCCCGTCACCCTGCGCGTCAGCAAAAAGCCGAAAAACAGCAGCAACGGCACCTCCGGCCGGAACTGACCGCAAAAACGCACATACAGGATCGCCTGGCAAAAGACCGCAAAGAAAAGGGCGCAAAGAAAGTCGCCCGCAAAAATCACGGTCTGCCGCCAAAGATTGCCTCTTTCGCGCGGCAAAGGCGTGGCATGGCGAAGAAACGGCAAGGGACGCTCATAGACCGGCCTCATTTCCGCCAGAACCCGATGCGCACCGAGCAGTACGCCGATGACCCGCAGGAAAAAAAGGCAGAATGCGTAAAAGACACCCGCCGAAAAAGACAGAAGAAAACTTGCAAACTGGTCTGCCGGATAAATTTCCATCAGCCAAACAGCCGCCGTTTTCCGCGCCGGACGGGAGACTCATCGCTGTAAAAGACGCCGTTCAGTTGCCCGGTGACCGTAACCAGACCGCGCTCAATATCCAGCGTTGTCACGGAAAGTCCCTCTCCCTCCAGGGTCATGCGCCCGCATTCGGTCACAAGAGACACCATTGTGTCGTCAAAGCTTTCCATCGCCGTGACGCCGGTGATTTCGGTTTCCTTTCGCGCCGCGCACCGCAGCGCATGATGACAGCCCACATTGTTTTTTCCTTCGTCCGCCATAATTGCCCCTCCTTTTCGGATTCAAGGCATTATATGCAAAGCTCAAAAACGATATGCAACATCCGTGCCAAAGTTTTGCCCGGGCCTTTCGCATTCAGGCTCAGTTTGACGAACCGCCATCAATGACCTCGTAAAGTTCTTCCACGCCGGTCTTTCCCACGGTCTCCCGCACGGCCCGCACCCGTATCTTCAGTGTGCGGGCACCGAAACGGACCTCGATTATGTCATTTTCTTTCACATCATAGGAGGCCTTTGCCGGACGGCCGTTGACCGTGACATGGTCGGCGTCGCATGCATCGTTGGCCACTGTGCGCCGTTTGATAATCCGCGTCACCTTCAGATATTTATCCAGTCTCATATTTCCTCCGGAAAAAGGACGGCGGAGGCCGAAGCCCCCGCCGGTTAAAACTATTTCTTACTGAATCGCGTCCTTGAGCGATTTTCCGGCCGCAAACGAGGGAGCCTTGCCGGCAGCAATCTCGATCTTTTCACCGGTCTTGGGGTTGACACCGGTGCGGGCAGCTCTTTCCTTTACGGCAAAAGTGCCAAAGCCGACCAGCTGGATCTTGTCACCGGCTTTGAGAGCCTCGGTGATTGCCTCGATCGTTGCGTTGAGAGCCAGTTCGGCCTCTTTCTTGGAAAGTTCGCTCTTGGCCGCAATAGCGTTTACCAGTTCTGTCTTGTTCATGATGTTCGCATCCTTTCTTTTATTTCAGCATATTTTGATGACGGATATGGTGCATCACAATTTTATTTTACCATATTTTTTACAAAAAATCAATAGGATGATTCGGAAAAATCGGCATTTTTCTTGCTTTTTTCGATTTTTTTGGCCTCTTCCCAGATGAAATCCAACTCCTCCGGCGAGCACAGTGCCATTTCCTTCCTTTTTTTCAGACAAATCCCTTCCAGGATTGAGAAACGCCGGATATATTTGTCTGTTGCCCGCGTCAATGCCTCCTCGGGATCAACCGAAGCTTTGCGTGCCAGATTGGCGGCGGCAAAAAGCAGATCCCCCACTTCTTCCTCCACGGCGCCGGCGTCTTTTCCGGCAATCGCTTCGGCGGCTTCTCCGGTCTCTTCCCGGACCTTCAGAAGCGCACTGTCCGTGTCCGGAAAATCCAGCACGCCGGATTTCTTGCCGACTTTGGCCGCGCGCATGAGCGCCGGCAGTTGACGGGGCACCGCCATCAGTTTATCGGTCACCGTGTCGCGGTGCTTTTCTTCATTTTTAATAGCTTCCCAGTTTTCAAGAACCCGGTCGCTATTCTCGGCCCGGACCTCGCCAAATACATGGGGATGACGATGAATGAGTTTCCGGCAGATATCCCCGGCCACATCATCAAAAGTAAAGTGCCCGGCTTCCGCTTCCATTTCCGCATGGAACACCACCTGCAAAAGCAGATCTCCCAATTCTTCGCGCAAAAGTTTCAGGTCCTTTTTATCAATTGCCTCGATCACCTCATAGGTCTCCTCAATGAGGTTTTTACGAATGGATTCATGGGTCTGTTCCCTGTCCCAGGGGCAACCGCCGGGACGCCGGAGAAGCGTCACGATCCGCACCAGATCCATTACATCATACTTTTCTTTTTCAAGAAGTTCTTTTGCTTCCTTTTCCATAATTGACCTCCGTCCGGATTTTTACTTCTTAATGATACCGCAAACAGGCGTGAAAGTCAAGCCCCGACTCTTTTTCCGGTGTGCTTTGACAGGAAATCCGCAATGCGCTCTCCGCACGGCAGGGAAAGCAGATCGGTTCTTTGAAAAGCACGGAAAAGGAAAGAGAGCGGCAAATAAAGCAAAACCACCAAAAAAAGCGTGAGCGGAAGGAGCCAATTGCCCGCTCCCCAAAGTTTTGACAAAAGTATATACACGCCGCCGCCGATCCCAACCGACACGGCGGCAGCGGCAAACGGCCGGAAAAGCGAACAGACTGCGCGCGTGGGCAGAATCCGGGAAAGACAGATCCCCTGAATGGTCAGAACAGTCAAATGACAAAGCAGTGTGGAAATGGGAGCGCCATAAATCTGCACGCGCGGCAAAGAAAGCAGAATCCATTCGGCCGTCAACTTGACAAGCGCGCCGATCCACAATGAAACCACCGGCAAAACCGGCTTCCCTGCGGCCTGAAGCGCACCGGCCGTGAAAGCGACCAGCACGGCCGGGAGCACCGAAAGCGAAAGCACAGACAGCATCGGCGCAGCCAAAGCCACTGCGTCGCTTTGTCCCCTGAAAAGGAAGGAAAGCACCGGCGCGGCAAACACAGAAAGCCCCAGCGCCGCCGGAACCGCAAAAAGCGTGACCAGTCGGAAAGCGGAAGAAAGCGCTTCTCCGGCGGCTGTCCGATCCCCCCTTGTCACGGCGCTTTTTAAAATCGGCACAAAGGTCAGCGTGATGGGAGAAAGCAATGTCGGCACCAGATTATAAAGCGGCACGGCCAGATTGCCATAACAACTGTAAAGCAGATTGGCCGCCTCGGGCGCATAACCGAGCGCCTGTAACCGCCCCGGAATCAGCGCCGTGTCGATCAGCGTGACCGCTCCCATGACCGCCGCACCGACCGTAACCGGCAAAACCACCCGAAAAATCCGGGCAAAAATGGCTCCGCTGTGAGAAGGCGGCTGTGTATAAACGGCGGTATCTCTGAAAAGAAGCAGGCAAAGCAAAAGGAAAGCGGCCGAAAGCGCCATACCGGCCGGGATTCCCGCCACCGCCGCCGCGGCCACTTTGTGGGACGGTGCGCCGGTCGCGGCCATCCGGATGGCAAAGAAAAGGCCGAACCCCAGTTTCCCGGCGGCCTCCAGCACCTCCGAAACGGCCGTGGGCAACATATTCTGCCGCCCCTGAAAATAGCCCTTTACGGCGCCGGTAAAAGCGCCGAGCAAAAGCGCCGGGGCAATCACCGCAAGGCACTCCGCCGCGTCCTTTTGGAAAATGGCATTGGCAATCAGCGGTGAAAAGGAAAAAAGAAGCGTGCCAAAAAGCGCACCCAGCGACAGAAAAAGCCCGAGAGAAAGCCAAAGCGCTCTCCCGGGGTTCTTCCCCGCCGCGATACTTTCGGACACGCAAAGCGAAAGCGCCGTGGGAAGACCCGCGGCACAAAGCACAAACAAAAGCGCATAGATGTGATAGGCCGACAGAAAATAAGCCATCCCCGTAACGCCGACCACCGAAAGAAGCGGAATCTTGTAAAAAAGCCCGATGATCTTGGCAATCAGCATGGCGGGCATGAGAACAAACACGCCGCGCACCAGGGTCTTGCTTTGTTTGTTTTTTGTTTCGCCGGAAATGGGCATCAGGGCATTCCTCTTTTCCCCGGGAAGGGGGAAAAATCAAAGTCCCCGTTCCCGATAAAATGCCGTAATCTGATCGGTCTGTGTGCGGCCCTCATCGCTTTCCAGATACTCATATGGATACTTGGGGTTGAAAAGGCGGCGGATAACCGACTTTTTCCCGCTTCCCGCCGGCGCATAATCCACCAATTTGGTAACAGCGCCCGCGCCGGCGGCAAAGATCGAGTGCACTTCTTCCATCATGTCGATGTTATAAATCCCCTCGGTGCCGGGTTTCGCAAAGCCCACATTTTCAAAGTTCCCCACCATATTTTTTTGCCGATACATATAATATGGCACATAACCGGCTTCGGCGGCGCGGATCTGTGAGTAATCCACACATTTCCCCGCATCACCACCCCGGAGATTGTAGACCCGGTGGTCCTGCCGCAGGATTTCGGCGGCACGCTTGACACAGAAGGTGTGAACCGTGATATTTTCGGGAGAAAGACGCAGGATCTCGTCAAAAGTGGCCGAGAAGCCGGAAAAGCGATCGCCCGGCAGACCCACGATCAGATCGGTGTTGATACACTTTATGCCGGCACCCCGCGCAATATCATACGCACGGTAAAAATCCTCTACCGTATGGCAACGCCCGACCCCTTCCAGCACCGACGGAGAAAGCGTTTGCGGATTGACGCAGACCCGTGTGACCCCGGCCGCCTTGGCCAACGCCATTTTTTCATGGTCAATGGTATCCGGCCGGCCGGATTCCAGCGTATATTCCAAAAGCGAAGAGACCTCCACCGATTCGCCGATAGTGTCAAGAAGTCTTGCCAACTGATTGGCGGTCAGAATCGTCGGCGTACCGCCGCCGATATAAACCGTCAGCACCCGAAGCCCCAGTTCCCGCACGGTCTTCGCCTTTTGACGGATTTCGCAAAGCAACAGTTCCAGATAATCCGGGATCAGCGACAGCAAGCGTTTGGAGGTATAGGAGACAAAGGAACAGTAAGAACAGCGCGTGGGACAAAACGGAATGGAAATATAAAGGCTGCAATCCCGCGGCGTGGGGGTTCCGATAATCTCCTGCTCCCGCAGGGCCACCTCTGTGGCCAGCGCCGCCTTTTTGGGTATGACCATATAATCGGTGACAAGCGCCTTTTTGACGCGGGTCTTTCCCATACCGGTCAGGAGAAGTTCGGTGGCAACTTTGGAAGGGCGCACACCGGTCAGCATCCCCCAAGAAGGGCGATAATGAATGAGCTCCCCGGCTGCGCCCAACACGGCATAACCGATGACGATTTTCTTTTGCCGGTCGCGTTCCAGATCCGTGCGATAAGGACAAAAGCGCTCAGCCTTGGCGGATTTGCCCTCAAAGGTGAACTGCGCCCGTGCCCGCATACCCTCCTCTTCCTCCCGGAAAAAGAGAGAAAGCGTATGTCCGTCGCTTCCGTCCGGTGTGAATTTGACCCCCGGAAAAAAGATCATACAAAGTGTCTGGACATAATATTCATTGATGTTTCCGTCAATTGTCAGTTTCATTTTGTGCCTCCGGCAGAAAGCACCCGGCTGTCCATCACAAGGGTCACAGGTCCGTCTGCCTTCATATCAATTTCCATATCCGCCCCGAAAACGCCACAGGCAAAAGCGGAAAACGACGGTCTCAGAAACGACAGGAATTTTTCATAAAGCGGCTGAGCCACATCGGGCGCGGCCGCGGCGAAAAAATCCGGCCGGTTGCCATGCGCATAATTGGCCAGCAGCGTAAAATTGGAAACCACCAGTATTCCGCCCGTCACATCGGTCACGGAACGGTTCATGCGGCCGGCTTCATCCGGAAAAATCCGGCATCCCGCAATTTTACGGGAAAGTTTTTCGGCATCCGCCTCGGTATCCCCCTGGGCCACGCCGAGCAGAACCACCAGTCCCCGGCCGATCTCGCCGCAAAAAACGCCGTCCGCTATCACCGAAGCACGGGAAACACGCTGAAGCACCGCAATCATGAATAACCCCTCCCTACATCAATGACATCGCGCAGACTTTTAAGCCGGGCCACGATCGAGCGATAATGCTCCGCATTTTTGCAACTGATTTTCAGATTGATAATCATCCGGTCATCGCCTTTTTTGCGGGTGTTGACCTGTAAAAGCACCACTTTCATATCGGCCAGCGCCATGGTAATGTCGGCCAGAATCGTAAGGCTGCCGTATGCGTAGATCTGAATCAGCGCTTCGTACACTTCCTGCCGGTCATGAGAGGGTTTTTCCCAGTGCGCTTCGGCAAAACGGGTAACATTTTCCGGGTTTTTCATGGCGTTGACCACATTGGGACAGTCCACCTTGTGAATTGAAATGCCGAATCCTTTGGTGATAAAGCCAATGACGCTGTCTCCCGGCAACGGGTTGCAGCACTTGGCAAATTTCACAAGGCATCCGCTTTCGCCATCCACCACAATTCCGCCGTTCCGGCAGATATGGCGCGGTGTAGGCGCAAGCTGGATGTCGTTGGCAGAGAGCGGCGCGGCGGTACTTTCGGGTTCGGGACGCACCACTTTGTCAAATTCCTCCCGCAGGCGGGTGGCAACCTTGCTCATGGAGATTCCGCCATAGCCGATGGTATTGTAAAGATCTTCCACCGAAGTATAACCCATGCGCGCGGCGGTGGCGTTCATCACCTCTTCACGCTGAGCGTCGCTGGAAGTCCGGCCGTATTTCTTGAATTCCATTTCCACCGCGGCGCGGCCGACGCGGATATTATCCGGCCGCTTTTCCTTCTTGAACCACTGCCGGATTTTGCTGCGCGCTTCGCTGGTCTTGATGATATTGAGCCAGTCGCGCGAGGGGCCTTTGGAAGTGTTGGAAGTCAGAATCTCGACAATTTCGCCGTTCTGCGGCACGCGATCAATCGGCACGATCATGCCGTTGATTTTTGCGCCGACCATTTTATTGCCGACCGCCGAGTGAATGGCATAGGCAAAATCGATGACCGTTGCGCCCTGCGGCAAAGAGATCACATCGCCCTTGGGCGTAAAAACAAAGGTTTCATCCTGGAAAATGTCGGTCTTGAACGCATGGATAAACTCGTCCGGGTCGCGGGTGTCGTTCTCGTTTTCAAGGAGCCGGGAAACCCACGCCAACTTCCGATCCATATCCTCTTTGCTCTGCACACCGGACTTGTATTTCCAGTGCGCGGCGATACCGTATTCGGCGATCTGGTGCATCTCCCGTGTACGGATCTGCACTTCAAAAGGAATCCCGTAGCGCCCGATGACCGTGGTGTGAAGCGAGCGGTAAAGGTTCGGCTTCGGTGTGGAAATATAATCCTTGAATCGGCCGGGAATCGATTTGTACATTTCGTGAATGATGCCGAGCACGGTATAACATTCCAGTTCGGTCTCCACGATGACACGCAATGCGTAAAAGTCGTAAATTTCATCAAAACTCTTGTTTTGTGTATACATCTTCCGATAAATACTGTAAACGGTTTTGATACGCCCCTCCAATGTGAAGTGGATGCCGTTCTCCCGCAACTTTTCCTCCACCTCGCGGCGCACACATTCCACAAAATCCGTGTGTTGGCCGTATTTCTTTTCAATGTCCTCCTGCACCTCGGCATAACCGTACGGATCCAGATATCGCAGGCTGAGATTTTCCAGTTCCTGCTTGATGCGCTGCATACCGAGCCGGTGTGCCAGCGGCGCATAGACATACATGGTCTCCAGCGCGATGATGCGTTGTTTGGCATCGGATTTGGCACCCAATGTGCGCATATTGTGAAGGCGATCGCAAAGCTTGATAAAGATCACGCGGACATCTTTGGACATGGCCAGAAGCATCTTCCGGAGCGTTTCAATGTGCGCTTCTTCTTTGTCTTCCACCTTGAGCATGACGATTTTGGTCAGCCCGTCCACCAAAAGCGCTACATCCGCCCCGAAACGCTTTTCGATTTCCTTCAGATCGGTTTTCCCGCCGCAGTCTTCCACGGTGTCATGAAGCAATGCGGCACAGATGGAATCCGAATCCAGACCCAGTGTGGCCACGATTTCGGCCACTGCAAGCGGGTGGGAAATATAGGGTTCGCCACTCTCCCGGCGCTGTCCCTCATGGAGCAGAGCCGCATAATCAAAGGCCTTTTTGATTTTATCGATCTGATAGTTGTTGCCCGACGCTTCCAGAATATCCAGAAGCGGCTGAATACTGACTGTTTTTTCAGCCTCCATTACGGTGCCTCCTCTCCGCCCCGGTTCCGGCATTGCGAACGCAGTTTGTGCAGAATCGAGGATTTTTCAATATTGGTCTTTCCGGCGAAATAGACGGTGAAGTGATAGATACGCCCCTCCTTCTTTACGCCGCAGATTTTCAGTTCGTCAAAGATTTCCAGTATATAGCAAAGCTTTCCGTAAGTGATTTCCCGCGCAGAATTTTCATTGATCAACGAAAGCAGGGTCTCCTCCGGGAAGGTGTCGTTTCCAATCCGGTATTCCTGCCGGATGATCGTATAAACCTGCGCAAAATCATTCCGATCCGGCAAAAAACCCTCCGAGAAATCAAAGGGTGCCCCGGCTCTGACCGCAAGAAAACGCTCGCGCGCCGCACAAAGATCTTTTCTGTATTGCTCGCTGGCGCGAACATCCTCCACCACCAGCTGCACGGTGCGTTCTCCCCGGAACTCGTTGATATCCACACCGGCCAAAAGGTCAATACGATCTCCTACACGATAGGGGAAACGCAGCCTCGGCATGGAAAAATACAGCGCCGGAAAGGTCAGTGCCCCGGAGCGAAGGGTCAGTTTGAGATGCTTTCCTGCGGAAAGATCGGTAATCCGCTCCAGATAAAGATCGGAAAAAAGGAATTTCGGGGCAGGGTTGCTCACGCCGAAAGGTTCCAGCAACGAAAGCTCCTCGCAAAAGGAAAGCGAAAGATTGGCAAAGGAAAGTTCCGCATCGGCCGTCAGTGTCACACCCGGAAAGCCTTCCGGAAGTTCTTTTTCGGCATATTTGTTAATCCGTTCGCGGAATTCATCCACCCGGTCACGCCGGACCGTCAGCCCCGCGGCCAGTTCATGCCCGCCGAATTTATAAAGCAGATCCTCGCACGCGGAAAGCGCACGGACCAGATTGAGTCCCTTGACGCTTCGTCCCGAACCCTTGCCCAGATCATCCGGGCTGTCAAATCCCCGGGTCGCCCCGTCAAAAGAAATGAGAATCGCCGGTTTTCCATAGTTTTCCGTCAGGCGGGAAGCCACAATTCCGATAATGCCCTGTCGCCAGTGATCGTCCGAAAGCACCAGTACGCGGTCAACGGAAAAGCCGGGATCACGGCTGATCATCTCTTGGGCGTCGGCGGCAATGCGGTTTTCTTCCGACTGACGCTCCCGGTTGATCTCGCAGATTTCGGCGGCCAGTTTTTCGGCCTCTCCCGGATCTTCGCACAAAAGGAGATTGACCGCAAGCGTTGCCTCCCGCATCCGCCCGGCGGCATTAAGCCGGGGCGCAAGGCCGAAGCCGATAAAAGAAGCCGTCATCTTTTTGGGACGAACCGGGCGGGTATCCCCCGCCGGGCGATTTCCGGCGCTGGCCTCCCGGATCAGCGCCGCCAGCCCCGGCCGCTCGGTTTTGGCCATACGGAGCAGACCCAACTTGACGATCAGGCGGTTTTCGGAACAAAGCGGCATCACATCAGCCACCGTCCCGATGGCAGTCAGATCGGCAAAACGCATACAGATCCGGCGCACCGCATCCATTTCACTCTCACCGGAATCCCGGTAAAACAGACTTTCACAGGCGCAGACCAGTTTGAAGGTCACGCCCACGCCGGCTAGATCTTTGAAAGGATAATCGCAATCCGGTCTGTGCGGATTGACCACGGCCACGGCGTCCGGAAGCGGCAGCCGGCACTCATGGTGATCGGTCACAACAACATCCAGCCCCAGTTCGGCGCAAAGCGCACATTCTTCGTTGGCCGTGATGCCGGTGTCCACCGTCACCATCAGCCGTGCCCCCGCTTCATAAAGACGACGGACAGCGGCCCCGGAAAGGCCATAGCCTTCCCCGGTCCGGCTGGGAATATAATAAAATACCTCCGCCCCTTTTTCCTTCAGATAAAGATAAAGCAGGCTGACAGAAGTTACGCCGTCCACATCGTAATCACCGTAAATGACAATGGGCTCGTTTTTTTCAATGGCTTCGTGCAATCGCCCCGCCGCCTTTTCCATGTCCTTCATCAGAAACGGACTGTAAAGCAAAGCGTCTGTGCAGGAAAGAAAGGAACGCACTTCTTCGGCGTTCCGGTATCCGCGACGGCAGAGTACCGTGGCCGTTGTAAGAGAAAGACCTGTTTCTGCGGCAATTTCTCCGGCGAGATCAGCTTCATCCGGCACGGGAGGGATCAATTCCCACCGGGCATTTTTAGGGGAATTCATGATTCTGTCATCCTTTCCGGTCTTTGCCCCATCTGCCGACAAAACCCGATACCGGCCGCCCGATGCGGCCGTCTATATTATTTATTGTAAAAATTATTCTTTTGAGGAGGCGTCGGCATCCGGCCCTTTTGCTTGTTCCGGTTCCGCACACTCAAGCCGCGCCACGATCACCGTCTCTGTCCGTTTGGCAATCACCGCGCGTGAATAGACGGCCACTCCCGCAAACGCAAGGAAAAAGCCAACCAGACCGAAAAGGAAAGAGAAACCCTCCCCCGCCCCGCAAAGGCGCGCCGTTCCGAAACCGGCAAAAAAGAGAAGAAGCGGAAGAAGGAAAACAAGCACCGCATAAAAAAGCGTGCGCCGGGTGTCGCTTTCAATTTCCACCCGATCCCCCGGCGATACGCCAATAGGGTCACGCGCCCGGGCGCGCATACGCCGGTCACCGCCAAGCAGCGTGCAGACCGAACAGCCCCCCGCTTCTTTTTTGTGACAACCCTCACAGGCGCTTGCGCGCGTTACCTCGACCGTTACGGTTCCGTCCGCATTCCGGGCGATGACAGTCGCCGTCGTTTTCATAAAAGATCTCCTCCCGGTGCAAAGCGTTGGGTCAGGACCTGCGCCGTACGCAGGCCATCCAGTGCCGCGCTGGTAATGCCCCCCGCATATCCCGCGCCCTCACCCATAGGATAAAGAAACGGAAAACCCGGCGCAGTGCGGTCCTCCCCGCGCAGGATACGAACGGGAGATGAGGTGCGGGTCTCAAGGCCGGTAAGAACGGCCTCGGGACAATCAAAGCCACGCAGCTTTCGCCCGAAAGAACAAATACCGGCCGAAAGGCCACGGACAATCTGCGGCGGCAAAATGGCTGAAAGATCGGCCACCGTTACGCGACCGCCGCCATAAGTCGGCAAAATCCGGGAGGGTTCGGTCCCCCGGTAAACGGAAAGGAAATCTCCCACGGTCTCCACCGGTGCCCGATAGTCGCCGCCACCCGCCGCAAAAGCCGCGCGTTCCAACATCCGCTGAAAAGAAACGGCCCCCTCCACCGTACCGCCGACATCGGAGGGCAATACCGAAACGGCCAGTGCGGCATTGGCGTTCAGTCCGTCCCGGCTGTGATAACTCATGCCGTTCGTCACCACGCCGCCCTCTTCCGAAGCAGCCGCCACCACCGTACCGCCGGGACACATACAAAAAGTATAGACCCCTCGTTCGCCGGTGGTATCCGAGAGCCCATATTCGGCAGGCCCCAGTGCCGGATGACCGGCAAAACGACCGTAAAGCGCCCGGTCGATCTCCGATTGCAGGTGTTCGATCCGCACACCGACCGAAAAGGGCTTGACCTCCAGTTTCACACCGGCCTCCCGGAGCATCCGGAAAGTATCGCGGGCGCTGTGCCCGATGCCGAGCAGGAGAGCCCCCGCCCGGATATCACCGGCCGAAGTCCTGGCCAGCATACCGTTTTCCGATGGTTCAAACCCGCAAAGTCGCGTGCGGTAAAGCACACGGCCGCCGAGCGCCCTAATGCGCGCCAGCAGATTTTCCACCACGCGGCGCAAAATGTCGGTTCCGATATGCGGCTTGGCCCGGGTCAGAATCTCGGCGGGCGCGCCGAACTCCACCAACCGGTCCAGAACATAATGACAGTAAGGATCATTCACCCGCGTAATCAGTTTCCCGTCCGAAAAAGTCCCGGCGCCACCCGCGCCGAACTGAATATTCGATTCGGGATTCAGCGCCCCGCCCGCGGTAAAGGCCGCCACAGCGGCCGCACGGGCCGTCACATCTTCCCCCCGGTCAATCAGTGTGGGGGCAAAACCGGCCTCGGCCAGAAAAAGCGCCGAAAAAAGGCCGGCCGGCCCCATCCCGACCACCAGAGGGGGCGCACTCATCCGCGCAGTGCCTTTCCCGGCCGCCGGTCTCTCTTCGCAAAGCGCACGCAACTGAAGCGATGAACAGGCAGACCCGGAAACATCCAACGGGCGCGGAGCGGTAATGAAAACCGTGCAGACCTGGAAGATCTCGCCGGGGCGGCGGGCATCCAAAGACTTTTTATAAAGGCGAAAATGAAGCTCCGCGGCAGAACTGCACACGCGCTTCATTTTCTCTCGTGCTATTTGTAAAACTGTCTCCGGCGGCGCATCAAACGGCGCGCGCACACCGGAAAGCAAATAAGTATAGTTCTCTATGCTCATGGCTGTTTGGGAGTCACGGTCAGGGTGATTGCCGGCGTGCCGACAGGCGTAACCCCGGCGGGGAAAATCAGGTTGTCCGCCGTCAGCGTGTGAACGCCGGGAGTCAAGGCGTCATCCGGAATCTTGACCGCAATTTCCGTTGCCCGCTTCAGCGACAGAACCGAACCCTCCACCTTCATTTCTTTGGCGGAAAGTTCGTAGACATAGTCGCTCTCGCCACCCTCCACGCAAAGCGTCAGATAGGTTGTGTCACTGGCGTGCATGATGCACAGCCAGACAAAAAGTCCAAGACATACACAAACGACAAACGCCACAATGTCGGCGCTGTAACTTCTCTTAATGGCATACTCGCCGGTGTCCGGCCCATCGGTTTTGGGATCTTTATACTTCACGGTCAGTCCCTCCTGTCTTTTTGTTCCTTGTTTTCTTCACGCCGCATCAGCTCAAATAGCTTCCGGCGCAGGGACACCGAGGTGAATCCACGGAACAACTCGCCCTTATAGGCAATGGAAATATTGCCCGTTTCTTCGGAAACCACCACCGTAATGGCATCGCACTGTTCCGAAAGGCCGAGCGCCGCGCGGTGGCGTGCGCCGAGATCTTTTGAAATGTCCAGTTTGTCGGAAAGCGGCAGATAACACCCCGCCGCGAAAATACGGCCGTTCCGGATAATCACCGCGCCGTCATGTAACGGAGCCTTGTCAAAGAAGATGGCACGCAGAAGTTCCGGCGTCAGATCGGCATTCAGCGTTGTGCCGGTGCGGATATATTCGCCGATTTTGGTTGAACGCTCAATCACGATAAGCGCGCCGGTTTTGGAAAAGGACATTGCTTTTGCGGCCTGCACGACTGCGTCCAAGGCGACCGGCGTCCCCGAAAAATCTTTTGATTCTCCACCAAAAGACTCCAAGCCGCGAAACGGCAAAGACCCCAGCCGTTCCAACGCCGCCCGGAGTTCCGGCTGAAAGATAATGGCAAGCAATACCAGCCCATAGCCGAAAGCGTTGGCAAACAGATAACGCAAAGCCGCCAGATTCAGCGCATAACTGCATACCAAAATGAGAATGAGCGCCGCCAGACCGGCCAGCAGTTTCCCTGCCCGTCGATTACGCACAAAAAGATAAAGCGCAAAAAACAGGGCAACGAGACAGGAAATATCCAACACATCCCGCCAGCCGAACTGACTGAACGGTTCTGTAAAAAACGAAGAAAGCAGGCCACCCGAAAACAGCTGATCCAGTAATTCTTTCATATGGAACCACCTTTATAGTCGTCACCGCGGACCGCGGCGCGAGAAAACACAGAGACAGAAAACTCTGTACGAAGCAAAATAATGACAAACCCCTGTTTTCCGGAGCCGCAAACGGGCCATGGCAAAAAAGGAAAACAACAAGGGGAAAAATTCACCGCAACCAGGGCGAATATCTGCCGCCGATCGCAACCCGCTCTCCGGATCCGGGCAGAACGGCCGCGCATCCGGCGTCCGTCCGCCGGCAAGCGTTTCCGTTAACCATGTGAAGCCCTGGCTTGCCATTCCCGGATTCAAGTCGGCCGGCGCAGAGCGGGATTCGTTCGGTTCATCCGCAAAAAGCGAAAGCCCGCAAAAATATTAAGCGGCCGGAATCGTCCTGCGCACGCGCAGGAAATGCGGTGTAAGAGTATTATAACATATCCTTATTGCAATTGCAAATATTTTTTTGCGTTTTTCTGTTGTTTTTTCTTGTTTTCCCCTGCCCTCAAAAAGCGAAAAGGAGATTCAAATTTTAAAATAGAATTTTTTTATTAAAAAATGGAATTTTTGAAATTAAAAATAGACATAAATTCCATGAAAAAGCTCCGCACCGAAAAATCCGGCGCGGAGCTTTTGTCAATTCAATGCAATCAGTGCACAATGCATCTTTCGGTGTCTTTGTCAAACAGGTGAATGCGGGAGATATCCAACGCCACCTTGATCTTGTCACCGGCACGGCTGGTAGAGCGGGAGGAAACGCGGGCAATCAGGTTGGTCTCTTCGCCGCACTTGAGGTACAGGTAAATCTCGGCACCCATCAACTCGGTTACATCGACATCCACATCAATGCAGCTTTCTTCAAGGGAGGCCAGGTGCATCGGCTCGTCATGGATACATTCCGGACGCAGACCGGCAACCACTTCTTTGCCAATGTATTCATCCAACACGCCTTCCGCAGACTTTTCAGCGGGAAGCTTGAGCGAGTTGCCTTCAAAATTGAAGAACACATCGTTGCCTTTTTTGGTCAGCGTGCCGTTGATGAAGTTCATCTGAGGCGTGCCGATAAATCCGGCCACGAAAATGTTGCAGGGATTGTCATAAAGATTCTGAGGCGTATCGACCTGCTGAATAAGACCGTCTTTCATGACCACGATACGGGTGGCCATCGTCATAGCCTCGACCTGGTCGTGCGTCACATAAATGAAGGTGGTCTCCACTCTCTTATGGAGTTTGGTCAGCTCGGTTCTCATGGCCGCGCGCAGTTTCGCGTCCAGGTTGGAAAGCGGCTCGTCCAGAAGAAACACTTTCGGGTTACGGACAATGGCACGACCCAGCGCCACACGCTGTTTCTGACCGCCGGACAAAGCCTTCGGCTTACGGTCCAGCAGGTGCGTGATGTCCAGGATCCGGGCAGCTTCCTCCACACGGCGCTTAATCTCTTCCTTGGGGGTCTTGTTCAGTTTCAGGCCGAAAGCCATGTTATCAAACACCGACATGTGCGGATAAAGCGCGTAGTTCTGGAACACCATGGCGATTTTCCGATCCTTCGGCGCCACATCGTTGACCAGCTGGTCGCCGATAAACAACTCGCCCTCGGTGATCTCCTCCAGGCCCGCGATCATACGCAGGGTCGTGGTCTTACCGCAACCGGAAGGGCCGACAAAAACGATAAATTCCTTATCCTTGATTTCCAGATTGAAATCCGAAACCGCAGTGACACCACCGGGATATTTTTTATAAATGTGCCGAAGCGAAAGGCTTGCCATGCTTTATCCTCCTTAGCGGGCATAAAATGCCCATATCTGTACTTATCTATTATAACAAATTTCACTTCATTTGGGAAGATGTCAAACTTCCGAAATTTAAAAGCGCTCTTTGTGCAAATATAACAACGAAAAAATGTGATTTTGCAAAATCGTCAGCCGTTCGAAGAAGTTACCCCCGAAAAGTTGTTCATTTATGAGCGAATCAGTTCTTTTTCTCTTCTTTGGGCAGTTTCATGGAAAGCGAAATCCGTTTTTTTGCCGGGTCGACCTGCAATACACGGACGCGCACCACATCCCCAAGAGACACCACCTCGCGCGGATGTTTGACATACCGGTCGGCCAGTTCCGAAATGTGGACCAATCCGTCCTGGTGCACGCCGATATCCACAAACGCACCGAAATCAGTGACATTCCGGACTGTACCGGTCAGGATCATGCCCGGCTTCAGATCCGAAATTTCCAACACATCGGCCGAAAGCACCGGCGGCGCGAAATCATCGCGCAGATCGCGTCCCGGCTTTTGCAGTTCCGCAACAATATCCAGAAGCGTCGGCTCGCCCACCGAAAGTTCAGCCGCCAATTTGGCTGTGCCGAACGCCTTGACTTTTGCCGGCAGTTCGCCCAGTTTTCCCTCCGTAATATCCGCCTCGGTATAACCGAATTTTTCAAGCAAAGCTCTGGCTGCCGCATAGGATTCCGGGTGCACCGCCGTATTGTCAAGCACTTCGGCAGAGCCCGGCACACGCAGGAATCCGGCGCACTGCTCATAGGCTTTTCCGCCAATGCGCGGCACTTTCAGCACCTGCGCACGGGAGGAGAACTCGCCGTTTTCTTCCCGGTATTTGACAATGTTCCGGGCGCTGGTGGCATTGATACCGGAAATATAGGAAAGAAGTGAATGAGAAGCGGTGTTCAGATCCACACCGACCCGGTTCACGCAGTCCTCCACCACTCCGGAAAGCGCTTCGTCCAGCCGGGCGGGTTTCATATCATGTTGATACTGCCCCACGCCGATGGCCTTGGGATCGATCTTCACCAATTCCGCAAGCGGATCCTGAAGGCGACGGGCAATTGAAACGGCCGAGCGCTGCATCACATCAAAATCCGGAAATTCATCGGCGGCCAGTTTGGAAGCCGAATAAACCGAAGCGCCCGCTTCGCTGACGATGATATATTTGATCCCGACGCCGAGCTCGTGAATAAGGTCGCTCACAAAGCGTTCGCTCTCCCGCGAGGCCGTGCCGTTTCCGATGGCAATGACATCCACATGATAGGAAAGAATCAGGCGCTTCATGGTGCGCTTGGCGTCATCCAACCGCATCCGGGGCTTGGTCGGATAAATCACGGCCGTATCCAGTACCTTGCCGGTTTTGTCTACCACGGCCAGTTTACAGCCATTGACATAGCCGGGATCAAAGCCCATAACCGTCTTGCCCTTGATGGGCGCCTGCATAAGCAGATGTTCCAGATTATCGGCAAAAAGCGAAATGGCCCCCTCGCTGGCGCGGTCAAAAAGATCGTTCCGGATCTCTCTTTCCACGCTGGGCGCAATCAGCCGTTCATAACCGTCGCTCAGTGCGGCCAGAACATATTTCTTGGCCGGGCTGTCCTGTGCTTTGAGAATCAGAGCGGAAAGATCGTTGAGGATCAGATCTGTCGGAACGGTCACGCTCACTTTCAGAAATTCTTCTTTTTCGCCACGGTTAATGGCCAGCACCCGGTGCCCCGGGATTTTGGCCACCGGTTCGCTGTGGTCGTAATAAGGCTCATAAACCGACGGCTCTTCTTTGGCGGCTTTGGTCGTGATCATCCCGTTGGCCACGGTAAGCGCGCGCACCCGTTTACGGTAATCGGCGTTGTCGGAAATATCTTCCGCAAGAATGTCCATGGCCCCCGCGAAAGCCTCCTCCCGCGTGTTCACTTCTTTTTCCGGATTCACCAACGCATCGGCCATTTCTTCCAGCGTGGGCGTATAGCTTTTTTCCTGCGCCATCAGTGCCTCGGCCAACGGCGCCAGTCCCCGGTCCCGGGCTACCGAGGCACGGGTCTTGCGCTTGGGACGGAAAGGACGGTAAATATCGTCGATTTCGGTAATGGTCTTGGCATTGTCAATGGCATTGGAGATCTCCGGCGTGAGTTTTTCCTGCGCGGCGATCAGGTTCTTGACTTCTTCCCGGCGCGCTTCGATATTGCGCAGATACTGCAGCCGTTCTTCCAGTTTCCGCAGGACGGTATCATCCAGCGAACCGGTCACTTCTTTGCGGTAGCGGGCAATGAAAGGAATGGTATTTCCCTCGTCAATAAGCGCCACCGTCTTTTCCACCCGATCTTCCGGGATGTTCAGTTCTTTGGCAAGGATTTGGCAAATGGTCATAAAAATCTCCGTTTTCCGGCCGTCACCGTGCGGTGACGCCTTGTTTTTTCTGTTTTTCCAAGGATTCTTCTCTCCCGGCTGCGCGATAAAGCGCCGCCGTTTCCTGTGCGGTCAGCGCCCGGTAGGCCCCGCGCGGCAGGTCGGTCGGCAGGGACAGCGGGCCGAATGAAATCCGCTCCAAAAAAACGATCTGATTGTGCAGCGCCAGCATCATCCGTTTGATCTGATGGTATTTTCCCTCTACCAGCGCAACTGTCCCCGAACAGCCGTCCTCTCCGAGCGTGATCTCTGCCGGTTTTGTCTCGTAGCCGTCCTCCAGTGTCAGCCCCGTCCGGAAACGCGCGCATTCCGCTTCGTCAAGAGGATACTTAACGCGGAAAGCATACACTTTCTTCACATGACGGCGGGGAGAAAGAAGACGATGGGCAAGGTCGCCGTCATCGGTCAGAAGCATCAGCCCCAGCGTGTTTTTATCCAGTCTCCCGCAAGGAAAGAGTCCCGCCCCGTCCTGGGGTGAAAGCAGGGAAAGCACCGTGGGATCCCGGCCGTCTTCCGTGGCGCTGACATACCCGGCCGGCTTATTGAGAAGGAAATAATGAAAGCGGGCATACCGCACTGTCTCCCCGCAAAAAGTCACCCGGTCGCGCTCGGGTTCAAGCGGGAAATCCGCCTGCCGGACCACCGTGCCGTTGACCGTCACGCGCCCGGCACGGATGGCTTTTGCGGCCTCGCTCCGGGTGACGGCGGCTGAATTTCCGAGAAATTTATCCAATCGCACGGCGCTCCCCCCTCTTTTTGCGATACTCTATTTTACCACATTTCATCGCTTTTGTAAAGAGCGCTTCCGTGAAAGTTTTCCTTCTTCCGGAGATTGACAAAAAGCCTGTTCTATGCTATGATGATGAAAGAAACAAACCGGTTTTCCGGGGAAAGAGGCTTTTATGGATTTTGTCTTTGACTGTCATCAGAACGAGAAGAAACTGCACCTGGGCTGCGAGGCGCCGCGCGCCTATTTTATCCCCTATGACAACGAAGAAAAAGCGGCCGCGGATAACCGTGCCGACAGTGCCTTTTTCACCTCGCTTTGCGGCGATTGGGATTTCCGTTTTTACCCCTCTCTTTCATTGCTTGAAGATTTCCGTGTGCCCGGATTTCTCCGTGAAGATATGGACAAGCTCTCCGTCCCGCGCAGCTGGCAGACCTGCCTTGGCCGGGGCTACGATTTGCCCAACTATACCAATGTCAACTACCCCTTCCCCTTCGATCCGCCTTTTGTGCCGGATCAGAATCCCTGCGGGCTTTATATGCGTGACATAGAAATCTCCGCCACGCGGTTGGCCTCCCATCGCTACTATCTGAATTTCGAGGGCGTGGATTCCTGTTTTTATCTCTTCGTCAACGGCATTTTCGCCGCCTATGGACAGGTCAGCCACATGAGCCACGAAATAGACCTCACAAAATATCTGCACGGCGGCACCAATACGCTGGCGGTGGTGGTCCTCAAATGGTGCGACGGCTCCTATCTGGAGGATCAGGACAAATTTCGTTTTTCGGGCATTTTCCGTGAGGTTTATCTCCTGGAACGCGAGCCGGTACATCTGACCGATATTGAAGTAAAGACCTATCTGGATACCGATTTTTCGGCCGGAAAGATCGGCGTTTTTGCCGCCCTGAACGGCAAGGCAGACCTTTCTTTCCGTCTGGAAACACCCGGGGGCGAGACCCTTGCAAAAGGCGGCCTGCCCGCCGAGGACACAGCAACCTTTGAAATTCCCGTATCCGCTCCCGAACTCTGGAGCGACGAATCCCCCCGTCTTTACCGTCTTTTCCTCACGGTCGGCGCAGAACATATCTGCCTCTTTGTCGGCCTGCGTGACCTTGCCATCCGCAACCGGATCTTTTACATCAACGGAAAAAAGGTAAAGGCCAAGGGCGTCAACCGGCACGATTCTCACCCTTACCTCGGCTCTGCCACGCCGCTTGACCACATGGTGGCCGATCTGATGCTCTTAAAACGCAACAATATCAACACCATCCGCACCAGCCACTATCCAAACGACCCGCGTTTCCCCGGCCTTTGCGACAAATACGGCTTTTATCTGGTGGATGAAACCGATCTGGAATGTCACGGTACTTCCCGCAATCTCAACTGGGATTACTTCACTGACAATCCCGAGTGGGAAGCGGCCTATCTTGACCGCGTAAAGCTCCTTTATGAGCGCGACAAAAACCATGCCTGCGTCATCCTCTGGTCACTGGGGAACGAATCGGGGGTCGGATGCAATCAGGTGGCCATGGCCGACTATCTCCGCAGCCGCGATCCGAGAAATCTGGTGCACTGCGAGGACATCACCCGTCGGCTGGTGGACGGATGCAGTTATATGAATATTCCGCCCGTGCCGGACGACGCGGCGCACCGGAACTCCCCGGTGGTCTCGGTGGAGAGCCGTATGTACCCCTCCCTTGAGGGCATCCGGGAAAAACATCTTGCAATCAAAGGCCTGACCGCCCCGCTCTTCCTTTGCGAATACAGCCATGCCATGGGTAACGGCCCCGGAGACCTCGCGGCCTATTGGGATCTCATCTACAAAAACGACTGCTTTTTCGGCGGTTGCGTGTGGGAAATGCTGGACCATTCGCTGGCCACCAACGACGACCCGGATGACCCCCGTTTTGTCTATGGCGGTGACTTTGGCGATACGCCCAACGACGGCAACTTCTGCGTGGACGGATTGGTTTCACCGAACCGCGAACCGCACACGGGAATGAAAGAATACAAAGAGGTTCTCAAGCCCTTCACGGTCAGTTATGAACCCGGAAAACTGAAAGTGAAAAATCTGCGCCGCTTCCTTGACCTTTCCGATCTTGATCTTTGCTATGTTCTCCGCCGGAACGGGGAAGCCGTCATGCAGGGGCGCTTTACCGCGCTTGCCATCGCACCCGAACACACCCGCACTTATACCCTGCCGCATTTTGAAATCCGGACAGACGCCTGGTACACGCTGGATATCAGCGTGCGCCAAAATACCGAAACCTTCTTCGCTCCCGCCGGCTTTGAGGTAGGAAGCGCCCAGTTTATTCTCTCCGAAAAAGAAACGGCCGCGCCGCTGGCCGAAGACCTGCGGGCGGGCGACTTTGTGCGGGTTATGCAGGAGGAAAACCGCATCCTTGTGAAAACCGCCGACACCGCTTATGTCATAGACCGGCAGACCGGCCTTCTTTCCGACATCATCCATGACGGCACAAAATTGCTTACAACACCGCTCCTCCCTACAGTCTGGCGCGCACCGACCGACAATGACCGGCGAATCCGTCAGCGCTGGGAAGCCGATGGCCTTGATAAGACCACCGTTAAATGCTATGATTGCCATGTGAGCGCAAAAAGCGAAACTGCAGTTGATGTCAGCGCCTTTATTTCGTTGGGCGCACCAATCCTCTCGCCGGTCCTTCACGCCCATGTGACCTATACCTTCCTTTCGCGCGGCGGCGTGATCTGCCGCTATGAAGTAAAAATGGACCGGCTCTTCCATTCCGAGAGTCTGCCCCGCTTCGGCGTTGAATTTCTTACGCCGGCCGGATTTGAGCGGCTTGGTTTCTTCGGGCGCGGACCGGGCGCGGCCTATGCCGATCTGGGCGTTTCGGCCAAACTGGGGCACTATGAGTGCCGCGTGACCGATCACTTCGAGCATTATATCCGCCCGCAGGAAAACAGTGCGCACGCGGGCACAAAATGGATGTTCGTTTCCAACCGGGAGGGACACGGTCTTGCCGCTTTGATGACCGACCGCGATTTCAGTTTCAACTGTGCGCATTTCACCGCACACGATCTGACAGTCGCCCGGCACGATTTCGAACTCGTCCCACGCAAAGAAACCGTTGTCAATCTTGATTACCGTCAGAACGGCATCGGTTCCAACTCCTGCGGCCCCGTCCTGCCGGAGTCGCTCAGTTTCAACGAAAAGGCATTCACCTTTGAATTCCGCCTCCTGCCCGCCCACATCAATGACATTCTCCCCTTCAAAGAAGCCGGGCGAAAATAAACCAACCCCCGGAGAGCCTTGGCTCTCCGGGGGTTCTTTATTGAATATTGAACTCAGGGAATAGCAAAATACAGTTCAAGATCTTCGCCTTCCGGCTTGTAACCGTTTTCCGGCTCGCCTTTTTTGTACTCGGCCTTCGCCTTGGCGCAGACATACAAAAACAGTTGTTCCCCTTTCTTGACGGGCGTGATGCTCTCCGGCTGCCATTGAGTCAGTTTCCAGTCTGCCGCCAGCTGTTTCTCCACAAACGCTTTTGCCTGCTTTTTGAGATTTTCTTCATCCACAGCGTTGATTTTTTCATATTCCGCATCTGTAAATTCTCTTTTTTGCACCTCGAAAAAAGCGCCTTTATCCGCCGGGAACAGAACCCTGACCAGTCCGTCCGTCTTGCCGTTCCGGGAGCGCTCAAAAGAGACTTCATACCGGACCAGCGACTCTCCCTCTTCAAGAGCCCGATAGCCGGAATGGATTTTTTCTCCCTGCGAAGTTCTGTAAACCGTTACAAGCGTAAAATGATAGGTTTCAAAAGGCTCGTTGGTATAGGCTTTGGCCATCGCAATGGCCTCATCCCGGATCTCATCTTTCGATTTTCCCCTCACCCCGAAAGGCCCGCCGGGAAGATTGTTGAAAGAAACCACATCTCCGGCACGGTCAAAGGAAACCCATCCGACAAAATCTTCCGGATCATCCCGCCGGAAAGCCGCCCGGTAAGCTTCCGGGATCTGAGCCAGCGTTTCTTCGGTAATATCCTTGGCCCGAAGACCGTAATGGAAAGCGCGGACGCCGCCGAGGATGATCTCAGGCGTGCGGGTCAGCGTATAGGTCTTCCCGCCGATTTCATATTCCTTTTGAGTTCCCGGTGCGTTGGCCACGGTGATCGCGTGGTTGCGTTCGCTTCTGTTTCGGATCTCTTCATTCGTTTCATAGAGTTTCAATGCTTCCGGATCCGCAAAGGGCAAGGAATGGTGCTGGGTACTGTGGGTCACGCACACCTCCCCTTCCCATGTGAATTCGGACAGGGAAGCAGGCGGATCTTTCGGCGAGCAACCGAAGAAAAGTCCGCAAAAAAGCGATACGGCAAGGCAGCAAAGCAAACATTTTTTCATGACAGTCTCCTTTCCTGTTCCCCCCGCTTTCGCGGGAGGGGAATGAAGGGTTAAATGATTTCGGCGTAAAGCGTCAGCGGGAATTCATAGGTATCTTTGCCGCCTTCTTTTATGCGTTGTCGGTTGTCGGTCTGCACTTTGAAAGTCACATTCATATACAGCCGGAGTACTCCGTCTTTTTTTGAAAAATTCTGTGACTGGACCGAATAATCGGTCAGTTTCCAATCGGCAGGCAGTTCTTTGGCATAGGTCGCAACCACTTGTCCATAAAGGTACTCAAGGTCGACTGTTTCGATCTTCTCCATATCCTGCGCGGTAAAATCAGGGGTTTGGCCATACCAAATATACGAAGAACCGTAACCGAAAAAAGATACATAAGCAATCCTGTTTGTCAGTCTTCCTTCGTGCCCCATGCTGAATTCAAATTTATAACTATTCAGCGTTTCTCCCTCTTTCAGATTATAAACGCCCGTTTCTTTTTGGGGCGATCCCTGGCTGTCCCGATAATAACTTGTTATCGTACAATAATAGGTTTCATAGGGCAAATCGGAATTTTCAGAAAGCAACGCAATGGCCTTTTCTTTCAGGAAAGATTCGCTTTCCTGCCCCGTGGCATAATATCCGCTGGGAAAATCCGTAGCCGCATAAACCCGGTCGGAATTCACATCCACAAAAGCTGTACAGACAAAGTCTTCTATATTCTCGCTCTTAAGATGTTCTCTCCGACCTTTGGGAACCAACGCCATCATATCCGACCTCAGATCTTTTCTGCGGAGCCCATACCGCCGGGTCTTTTCTCCGTCGGAATAAACCAAGGTGTTGGCGTATTTGAGAGTATAAGCAAATCCACCCAGGGTGAATTCACGGGTCTGCGGAGCCTCTTCTTCTGTGATTGTCTGCGGCAATGCGTCCTCGTCTTCTTCTATTGTCAGCCAAAAATCGCTTTCCGGCATCATTCTTTTGAAAATCATAAATGTGGTATCGCAATATTCCACCTTACTTTTATCCAATGCTTGAATATTCCCCTTGTAATCGAGCGTTGGCAAGGAAAGCGGCGTCACCTTTGACTTCGGTGCGCAACCAAAGAGAAAAAGCTCGCAGAAAAGCAGCGCGGCAAGGCAGCAAAGCAAACACTTTTTCATAATAGTCTCCCTTCCCTTTCCCTTTTACAGAAGCTACATAAGAGGTTAAACGATCTCGGCGCGCAATTTAATGAAAAACCGATAAGAATCCTGTTCGCCGTCAGCCAGCGTCCTGGGCTTTGAACATTGAAGAGTCACCTTTACATTTGCCTCATAATAAAGTTCATTCTCATAAAGATCAAAACCGCCGCTTATCACTTCAAATCCTGTCAGTTTCCAGTTTTCGCTGAGACTTTCGGCCACGGAAGCCGCCATTTGCTTTTGGATATATTCAACATCGGCCTTGGCAATTTTTTCTTCTTGAGATGCCGTATAAGAACGGCCTTCCGTTGAGTAATAATAGATGAAGGTTCCGTAATTGGCAAAGATGACCTCAACGCGATCTGCAAGCGCCTGCTTCCCATCTATCAGGCGATCCAACCGAAAAACATATCTCTCTGGGGTATAGTTACCGCTCTTTGTAAAAAATCCAAGCGTCTGCCGTCCGTTGGTCTCTATTTCGACAGATCTGTTTTCCAAAGAAGCCATTGTATAAGGGGACGCAAAAGAGAGAGCTTTCTGCTTCAAAAACGCTTCGCTTTCGTCCCCCTGCAGAAAGTATCCGTTGGGCAAAGCCGAGATTGAATGAACTTCCCCGGTTGATTTGTCAAAAATAACGGAACTGACAAAACGCGGGGTTTTTTCCTCCACCAAATAAAGGTATCGCATTTCTTCCGGGACAAAAGCAAGCATTTCCTGCGTAAGATCTTCTTGCAACAGGCCATAAACTTCATACTGCTTACCTAAAGACGGACACACGATCGTGTGTTCATAACGAAGCGAGTAAGTGAAACCGTTAAAGACAAATTCCTTTCTCTGCGCCACATCGTTTTCTTTTATTTCGATAGTTTCAAAAGATTCATCTTCCAAGAGACTGTAAAACATTCTGTCTTCTTCAGATTTCCAAACAGCGTCTGCGCCCAAGTAACGAAAAGCAAGTTTTGTTCCGCTTTCGGGACTTACAGAAAGAATTTTCCCTTCATAACTGTACTGCGGCAAAGAAAGCGGTTTCACCTTTGACTTCGGTGCGCAACCAAAGAGAAAAAGCTCGCAGAAAAGCAGCGCGGCAAGACAAAACAGCAAACATTTTTTCATAACAACTCTCCTTTGCAAGTTCAAATTTGGATGTATATCAACCGCAGTTACTTTTCGCGCAAACCACTTAAAATCATATGAACTTCCCGCGCCGCTGGCCCCTTTCTTACATGGCCCATTCCCGATGAAGAACTGAACTATATTCTCAAATATACAATAACATATTTACCGGTATTTGTCAACTTTCATTTCCAAAATTCGTCATTTTGCTCAAAATACTCTCGTTACTGACAATCAGGAAAATTTGAAAACGGATATGAGTGTTTAGAAAAAGCAAAAATGCGCCCGCTTCGGCGGGGGCATTTTTGCTTTTTCAAGGCGTTACAGCTCTTCTACCGAGACCACACCCTCAATGCCGGAAAGCGCGGTCATCAACTTTTCGTGCGTCAGCTTTCGCGGAAGGCTGAGCTGAAAGATGGCACACGGGTTCTGCGTGGCGGCACCGGATTTGGTGATCTGCAGATCGTTGACCGTGACGGATTGCGTGCGCAACAGTTCGGTCATTTCGACCAGCGCGCTGTTTTCACGGTATTCGGCATAAATATTCAGCGTCCGGGCGGTAGACATAATGTACCACTCCAATTTTGAAAGCACAAGCTCCGCCAGCAGGATAAACGCGGTGGCGATCAGCCCCGCCTCCACAAAGCCCGCGCCGACGGCCAATCCCACAATGGCGGCCGCCCACAGGCCGGCTGCGGTGGTCAGGCCTTTGACCTGGCGCTGTTTTGTCACAATAATGGTGCCTGCACCGATAAAGCCGATGCCCGCAATCACCTGTGCCCCCAACCGCGCCGGATCGGTAAACATACCGGCAGAGAGATACAGATACTGGCTGGTAATGGTGGTCATGGAAGCACCCAGACAAATGAGGATATGAGTACGGAACCCGGCCGGTCGGCGGCGGGTCTCCCGCTCCAGGCCAATAATGCCGCCGCACAGGATCGCAAGCAGCATCCGGATAACCGCCCCCCAGAAATGAAACCCGTCACTGAAACGGATGAAAGAAAGAAATTCACTCATAATATGTACCCTCACAGTTCTTCGATGGCACGCACATTTTCCACTTGGGAGATCAGCGTCATCAGCGTTGCGTGCGACATCCTCTTGGGAAGCCGGACGGAAAATACGGCGCTTTGGTTGGCGCCGGCCGCTTTGTTGCGGTGCACATCCACATCAAAGATCCGGATATCTTTTGATTTGATGGCCGAGATGATCGCACCGATATCATCCACATGAAGAAACTCCACCAACAGGTTGAGATTCCGGCTCCGGGAAAGGATAAGGCGCTCCAACCGGCTGAACAGCGTAATGGTCAGGATAATGAGCAGACATCCGAAAAATGCCCCTTCCACAAAGCCGGCTCCGATGGCAAGACCCATGCAGGTCGAGGCCCAGAGTCCTGCGGCCGTGGTAAGCCCTTTCACCTCCTGGCGACCGGTGACGATGATCGTTCCGGCACCCAAAAAACCGATGCCGTTGATGACCTGCGCGCCCAGACGCGAGGCATCCGAGAACTTCTGGCCTTCAAAATGCACCAACGAAGCCCAGTCCGCCTCCACCATCATATTCAAGTATTGACTGATGACCATAGCCAGCGCCGCACCCAGGCAGACCAGCATATGGGTGCGGAATCCGGCCGGGCGCCGTTTCTGGCCGCGCTCAACGCCGATGACGCCACCGCACAGCACCGCAACGCCAAGGCGGAAAAGCGCCACCCAAGCACAATTGTCATAAGTAATGATCCGAAGCGGATCAAGGAAAGAAAGCATGATGATATCCTCTCTGTTTTTCCGGGAATCAGGCCTTATTCGGCCGACAACATAATTCTGACCGTGTGCTCGATTTCATAGTTTTCAAAAGCACGGTAAAAAGTGAGCGTGACCTCCTCGCCGGTCTGACGGCGATTGACCGCCCCGATGACATCATAAACCGTATACACCCGAAGGCCGTCCACTTTGGTCACAATATCTCCGACCTGCAGCTTGCCCACCGCGTTCGCGCCGCTGACCGAGACGGTATACACACCGTCAAAGGGCATTTTGAAATACCCCGGTTTTTCAGCGGTCGAAGCGTCCACCTGTTCAGCGGTCGGATCACTGTACCACACACCGCCCTGAAGACCGCGGCCGCCGATGCCAAGCAACGAACGGGAGGAAGAAATCGGATTTTCGCCGCGGAAAGCGCCGTTCTTTATAATAGCGTCCACCACGGTTCTGGCGCCGTCCATCGGAATGGCAAAGCCGATACCGTCAAAGACTGTGCCGCCGAAATAAGAAACTTTCATGACCACCACGCCGACCACCCGGCCGTACATATCGACCAGCGGTCCGCCGGAATTACCGGGATTCACACTGGCATCTGTCTGAATGAGCGTCATTTTTTTATAAATGACATTGCTTTCATTGGTCAGCGCCACAATGCGTTTGGTGGCGGAAATCTTACCGAAAGTCGCGGTGCCGGCAAAATCCAGTTTGGCAGGCGTTCCCACCGCAACCACATCGTCACCCACCAACAGATCGGCCGAAGAACCCAGTTCCACGGGCGTAAGTCCTGTGCGGTCGATTTTCAGCACAGCCAGATCCGAAGGCTCGTCACTGCCGACCACGCGGGCATCCAACGCTTCCCCGTCCGGCAGGATCACCTGTACCGTGAGCGCCCCCTCGATCACATGATAATTGGTCACGATATAGCCGTCTTCCGTATAAATGAATCCGGAACCGATGGCCGTGGCCGTTTCGGTGCGCACCGAAACCGATACGGTAGAGCGGCGGACGCGGTCTGCCGCCTCGTTCGGGGTGAGCAGTCCGCTTTCGCTGTCATACTCCCGCACATAAACGATGCGCTCGGTTTCCACTTTTTTGATGATCTTAAATCCGGCATCTCCCAAAAACAGCGTCAGTAAAAGAATCAGAATGCAAACGCCGAAGATCGCGGCAAAAACCGCAAAAAACGCGCGGTTTCCGTTGCGTTTCGGCCGGCGGGGCGCCGACTCGCTACCGGAAAAAGGCGCCGACGCTTCCGGATGATTTTCCTTTTCCGTCCGCACAGCAGGCTCTGCCTGTTCAGGCGCCGTTCCGGGTTCCGGCACAGCCGGTTCCGTCGCGGTCGCCGAATCGTCCGCGGCATCCGCTCCGGCCGCAGGCATTTCCGGCGTAACCGGCGCTTTTTTATCCTCCGGCAACCGTTCAAAATCCTTGTTCATCTCGTTGTTTTCCAAATTGGCTCCTTTCGCGTGGGCTTATCCGTTTTCGACATCGGCCAAAGGCAATGTGAAATCAAACTCACAATATTTATTTTCTTCGCTTTCCACCCAGATTTTCTCGTGATGCGCGTCCATAATGGTCTTGGCAATGAAAAGGCCAAGCCCCACTCCGCTTTTGTCAAGGCCCCGGCTTTTGTCTCCTTTGTAAAACCGCTCGAAAACAAAAGGCAGATCAGCCTTGGAAATACCTGCGCCTTCGTTATAGACCCCGATTTTTACATGATCTTGGGGAATGTATGAAAAACTGACGCGCAGTTTCCCGCCCTCTTTTGAAAATTTTACCGCATTATCGCAGATATTATACAGAATCTGATAGATCGCGTCCCGGTCGGCCAGTACGGTGATCCTTTCATCATCGCAGCAGAACTCCACATCCAGCCGTTTTTCGTCAATTTTTCCTTCAAAAGAGAAAAGGATGAGGCGCGCCATTTCGCAGATATCAAAAGGCACCATCGTAAACTTCCGGTCGCCCGCCTGGATACGCGAAATGTTCAGAAGAGAGGCCACCAGCCGAGCCAGACGCTGCACCTCGTTTTTGATCATTTCCAGGTAATGTCCCTGTTTTTCCGGCGGAATGGCGCCGGAGAGAATGTTGTCGATGAATCCGGAAATAGTGGTCATCGGGGTGCGCAGATCGTGCGACACATTGGCCATGAAAGTATTGCGCATGGCTTCCAGCCGGGAAACGGACTCGGCCATGTTGTTGAAAGCCTCCGCCAGTTCCGCCACCTCATCCTTGCCGCGGACCGGCACGCGCACATCAAAGTTACCGGTGGAAAACTCCTTGGCCATCCGGCTCATATCCCGTAGCGGCCCGATGACCTTTTCCGTGATGACATACACGGCAATGAGCGCCGCCAGCATCACCCAAAGGCTGCCGATAATCACGGTTTTGACCATCAGCCCGAGCAGTTCGTCCAACGCGGCGCTCGGCGCGCAGGCAAACACCGTGCCGCACACGCTACTGCCATCGGTCGTAAACACGGGCGCGGCGCAGAAAAACTGCGGCTCATCAAAAACGCCCGAGAGCGCGGAAATTTCGGAAACCGCCACACCGCTGATGACCTCGTCGATCACACTTCGCGGCAGGCTGGCCGAACCGGCCGCTGCCTTTCCCCCGCTGGCCATGCGAAGAATCCGGCCGTTTTTGTCCACCAACAGCAATGTAATGTCATCGCCCATTCCGGCCCCGGCCAATAACATCCGGTCCACATCGCCCGACATCCGCAGAATCATCTTGGCAAAAGCATCGCTTTCGGTGTTTCCGCTTTCCATCCGGTCACTCAGGTAGCCAGCCGCGAAATCGGCCGTATTATCAAGCAGTTTTTTCTTGGCGTTGACCGCGTAATTGTTCACCATCGCCGTGATCAGCAGGACCAAAAGCAGGAAACTCACGAAGATGATGAGCATGAAAGTGGTGATATATTTCGCAAAAACGCTCTTAAACATGGCCCTCCTCTCTCAACCGGTTCCGGAAAAAGGAAAGGGCTTCGCACCATGGTGCAAGGCCCACTCCCCACCTTAGTTGTAAAGCTCAAATTTGTAGCCGATACCCCATACGGTTTTGAGCGCCCATTTGTCCGAAACGCCCTCCAGTTTTTCACGCAGACGCTTGATATGTACATCCACGGTGCGGCTGTCGCCCAGAAACGCGAAATCCCACACATGCTCCAGGAGCTGTTCGCGGCTGAACACCCGGTTCGGGTTGGAGGCAAGGCAATAGAGCAACTGCAGTTCTTTGGGCGGGATATCCACCTTTTTGCCCTTCAGTTTGAGTTCAAACCGATCCTGGCTGATTTCAAAGTTATCAAACTTAATCACATCGCTGTCGTCCTGATTGAGGTGCGACTGATAGCGGCGCAGGACCGCCTTGATGCGGGCGTTCAGCTCTTTGAGGTCAAAAGGTTTGACCACCACGTCGTCCGCGCCCATTTCCAACGCCAGCACCTTGTTGAAGACCTCTCCCTTGGCCGTGATCATAATGACGGGTTTGGAGGATTCCTTGCGGATCTCGGCCAGCACCTGCTGTCCGTCTTTTTTGGGCAGCATGATGTCAAGGAGCACCAGATCCGGATCGCTGGCCTTGAACGCATTCACGCCTTCCACGCCGTCATTGGCCGTGATAACCTCGCACCCCTCATTTTCAAAATACACTTTCAGAACATCGCAAATGCCGAGATCGTCATCCACAACCAGAATTTTTGTCCCTACCATTTTTACTCATCCTCTCCCGGTAAATTTGCCGGGTCGCAGGCAAAAATCCTCACGGCCCTTGCATACAGATTCCATTATGGTTAATTATAACACAATTTTTTCATTTTGAAAAGTCTTTTTTCAAAAAAAGTAAACATTTCTTTTCTTTTTCTCTTTTCACACGCAAATTTGAATTTTTGGCGGGCGGGGACTTGCCAAAAACTTTCTTTTGCGGTATAATGTTTTTTTGATGATATCGGGCAACCATGCCCTGACCGAAGGAGACTTTCATGAAACTCGGAATTGTAGGAATGCCGAATGTCGGCAAAAGCACGCTTTTCAACGCGCTGACCAATGCGGGCGCGGAATCCGCCAACTATCCCTTCTGCACCATCGAGCCGAATGTCGGCGTAGTGGCCGTGCCGGACGCGCGGATGGATTTTCTCGCCGAAATGTATCACCCGGAAAAATATACGCCGGCCGTGATCGAATTTGTGGACATTGCCGGACTTGTGGCAGGCGCTTCCAAGGGGGAGGGCCTTGGCAACAAGTTTCTTTCCCACATCCGGGAGGTGGACGCCATTGTGCATGTGGTGCGCTGTTTCAAAGACGACAACATCATCCATGTGGACGGCAGCGTCAACGCCATGCGGGATCTTGAGACCATCAACATGGAACTGATTTTCTCGGACATGGAAATGATGGAACGGCGCATCGACCGCACCAAAAAAGCCATGAAAGGCGACAAAACGCTCTCTGAAGAACTTGCCGTGCTGGAGCGGGTCTACAAGGCGCTGTGCGATGGAAAAACCGCACGGACGGTGGAACTGACCAAGGATGAACGCGCCGTGTTTGCGGATACGCCGCTTCTCACCATGAAGCCGGTTATTTATGTGGCCAATGTTGCGGAAAGCGAGGCCGGCGCCGAGCCGCTCGGCAACCCCATGTATGCAGATTTAAAGAAATTTGCCACCGCCGAACACGCCGGCATCCTCCCCGTCTGCGCGCAGATCGAGGCCGAGATTGCCGAGCTTTCCGGCGAGGAGAAAAAAGAATTCCTTGCCGATATGGGCATTGCCGAAAGCGGCCTTGACCGTCTCATCAAAGAAAGTTATTCCCTTCTGGGACTCATCAGTTTTCTCACGGCCGGCCCGAAAGAAGTGCGGGCATGGACCATTACAAGAGGAACCAAAGCGCCCGGTGCGGCCGGCAAGATCCACAGCGATTTTGAGCGCGGTTTCATCCGCGCCGAAGTGGTTTCTTTTGACGACCTGGAGCGGCTGGGCAGCATGAACGCCGTCAAAGAAGCGGGACTCCTGCGCAGCGAGGGAAAAGACTATGTCATGCAGGACGGAGACATTGTGGTCTTCCGTTTCAATGTCTGATGCGCGCCCGCAAGAAAAAGCACGGGGCGGAGCGGATTGCCGCCTGCGCCCGGCTGCTTATCGAAGATAAAGAAGCGCTGCAAAACGACCCCTTTTCTTTCTTTCCGGAAAAAAAGCCGCTTTGCCTTGAGATTGGCTGCGGCAAAGGGGATTTTGCCTGCGGCATGGCCGCGGCGCACCCGGATTTTGATTTCATTGCCATGGAACGCGTGCCGGATGTGCTTTGTCTGGCGCTGGAAAAGGCCATGAAAGCCGCCGATACCCGCCCGGACAACCTTCGCTTTCTCATGGAAAATGCCCAAAACCTGACCGATCTGTTCCCTGCGCACTGCCTGGATATCATTTATCTCAATTTCAGCGATCCATGGCCGAAAAAAGGCCACGCCAAAAGGCGCCTTACCCATCGGGATTTCCTTCTCAAATACCGTGAAATTTTAAAAGAAGGCGGCATAATCCGGTTCAAAACCGACAATGCGGGGCTTTTCGACTTCACGCTGGCAGAATGTGAAGCGCTCGGCATCGGCACCTCCGAACTCACGCGCGATCTTCACCATAGTCCGCTTTCCGAGGGCAACATCACGACCGAATACGAGCGGAACTTTTCGGAAAAGGGATTTCCCATTCATGCCGTCACGCTCCGCTTTTAAAGGAGGAGAAGATATGCTTTCTTCACTTGTGGCCTCCAACCGTTCCTGCCGCGCTTTTGACCGCACAGATCCCATCCCGCGGGAGACCTTGCTGTCACTGATCGATCTTGCCCGGCAGTCGGCATCCGGGAAAAATCTTCAGCCGCTCCGTTATCGGGTCCTCACCTTGGAAACCGACATCTTCAAAATGCTTCGGAACTGCCGCTTTGCGCCCAGCCTTAATATTCCGCTCCCGCCGGCGGGAAAAGAGCCGACCGGCTTTATTCTCATTTTTTCGGATAACCGCGTCGCTTCTCCCGAACCGTTGCGCCTGATCGATGTGGGAATTGCCGCGCAGACCATCCTGCTTTCCGCCGCCGAAAAGGGATTCGGCGGCTGTATGCTGAAAAGTTTCGATGCCGGGTGTCTTTCGGCCGATTTCGGAATCCCCGCATATTACACGCCGCAGTTGGCCATTGCGCTGGGCAAACCGGCAGAACGGGTGCTCATAAAAGAGGCCGTAGACGGCAATACCGCCTATTATCGGGAAAACGGTGTGCAGATCGTGCCCAAACTGCCGCTTTCCGATATCCTCATCTGAAAGGAAAGAATATGCCTCAACACGAACCAAGCGGGGTGCTTCTTTTGGATAAGCCCGCAGGTATCACCTCCCATGATGCGGTGGGGCTTGCCCGCCGTCTTTTCGGCACGCGCCGCGTCGGTCACACCGGCACGCTGGATCCCATGGCCACCGGCCTGCTGATCCTGCTCATCGGCCGTGCCGCCAAAGCCGCGGAATATCTTTCGGTACACAGCAAAACCTATGAAGCCACCCTTTGCCTTGGGCTTACGACCGATACCGAGGACACGACCGGCCGCGTTCTTTCCCGAAGCCAAACGCTCCCGGACAGCGCGGCCGTTCTTCATGCGGCCGCGGCCTTCCGGGGCAATCTTCTGCAAACGCCGCCCATGTACAGCGCCCTCAAAATCGGCGGAAAAAAGCTGGTGGATCTGGCACGCCGCGGCATTGAGGTGGAACGGACGGCGCGGCCGATTCGCATTGAAAAACTGGAGGTCTTTCCCACCGACGATCCGGCTCTTTACCGGATGACGGTCTCCTGCTCGGCCGGCACCTATATCCGGACGCTGTGTGCCGATATCGGCGCGGCGCTCGGTTGCGGCGGTGCGATGGCCGCTTTGCGGCGCACCCGTGTCGGGGATTTCGCTCTTGCGGACGCGCACACACCGGAAACGCTGAAAGAGCTTTCTCCCGATGAACTTTCCGGCCTGCTCCTGCCGACCGAAACGCTTTTCAAAGAATACCCGGCCGTAAACCTGTCGCTCTTTTTTGAAAAGCTGGCGCGCTCGGGCTGTGAAATTTATCAGAAAAAGATCGGGACTTCGTTTCCAATCGGACAAAAAGTCCGCCTACGGGATGAAAAAAGCGCTTTTTTCGCACTGGGCGAAACGCGGGATTTCCCGGACGGAAGCGCCGTCAAGCCCATCAAACTGTTTGATATTGAGTAAAACCCAAAAGGGGCCCCCTCCCGCGGGCCCCTTTGGGTTTTTTTTTTTTTTTTTTT
>ERZ779888.142-NODE-142-length-91002-cov-13.386500_pt1 | contig 91002 bp, 88 predicted proteins | sample MGYA00511245_ERZ779888 | MGnify/ENA primary metagenome ERZ779888 (study PRJEB29588, sample SAMEA2155255) | human gut metagenome | biome: human gut; feature: human-associated habitat; material: faeces | place: Denmark | collected 2008/2010 ...
ACAAGAACTCTTGACACACAGCTCGCTTTGTTTTGAATTCGTCGAACTCACGTTATTTTAGAGGAGAATAGTGAACTAAAATCATATCTTCTAAATATGCCTAAAATGGCAACAGATTTAAGACCTCATGATATTCGGGAAATTCAAAATTTTATAGATACATATAACAAATTATTAGAATCTGATTTCAGGTATATTAAAAGCGTTCTTTTCCCTAATGTATGGAAACGTGGAATTGCAGTATATACATATTCAGATAGTTCATTAGAATATTCTCTTTACAGTATAAATACGGGAGAGCTTGTTGCGCCAATAGTTCAAATGCCTAAGTGTTCAATTTTTGAGATTAAGCATGAGCATGATTATGCCTCATTTTCTTGGGATAAGAACAAGCTCAAAGAAAATCCTAATTTATATTCTATTTCTATAATTAAGAAGCACGTAGAGAGCTTTATCAAAAAGCGGAAAATTATTCCGCTAGATGAGATTTTTTTGATAGAATATGTTCATGAGTTTATTGAAACAAAATGGAGACACCTACATCTAAAAAAGTATTCTGAATTAAATGTGTGCTCGTTGATTCAATGCTTTCAATCAAAATATCCATGTATTGACAAAATGCCAGTATATATAGTGTCAGGTGGAAAATCTATATATGTAAACACCGTATATGATTCTATTAAGTTTTTATCCGAGATGGGGTATACGACCATACCATATCCATATCCCTCTAGAGACTCTTATGGAAAAACTGGAATGATATATGATTTTTACTCTCCAACAACAGCGTTGGATAAATCTCGAATAGTAATTTTAAATACAATACGAGCATATCAGAATTTTATACAGTCAGAATTCCCTTTATTAGTAAATGACCTTGATGCTTTTTATGGTGGAAATCTTATTTCTGTCTTGGTAGACTATTCTGATCCAAAACATAAATTTATATTTCACATTCATTATTTTAGAAGTATAATACCATCTAATGAAAAGGTTGTTATAATTGAAGATATTCGTGATTCGAAGATAATGAAAGAAAATAATATATCTTCTGCACGGGAACTTTTTAGGGAAGAACCTGTAATATTCAATGGCCAAAAGTTTTCTTGTTTCAGAGGAGGGGGGCTCAATGATAGGACAATATTATTCGGGAAATATAATTGTTTAACTTATTTTTATGAGTTATTAGAAACTCATTTTAATGATTATTTTAAACAACATGGATGTACGTAATTACAAGAAAAATAAAAGTTCTACGTTAATAATACCCAAATCATGGCATTTTTTTTGTGTGTTTCATGGTAGGGAATTTGTGAACACATTCTGGCGTAGTATGAATAAAATGGAATAGGGAGTATTTCATGTTTAAATTATGGAAAAAGCTCAAATCCATTTTTTTTAATAAAAAAGAATCAATATCTTTGTAAGTGATTAAATGATAATCTGAAAAGATATCAATCGATTGAAATAGTGCATTGCTTAGAATAAGGAAGGATAAGCAAGAACGCTAGTAGGACAATTAGGCTAAGATTCATCAGCAGTCCAAAGTCGGTTGGATGTGTAAATGTATGTGTCTTATCCTGGTTTAAATGATATTTGTTGAAATATTTTTATGAGTACGGAAGATATTAAAATACAAGAAGAGTCAGATGTAGACAAGGAAGATCTTTACGGAGGAAGGTCGAATGAGGTGATAACCAAACCTTTTAATCCCAATGAGATCGATGTGGATATATCGACTGTGAATTTAGGCTCACTGATAGACCAGTTAGAAAACGACGAGATAGATTTGCAGCCTGATTTCCAGCGTGCAACTGACGTGTGGGATAATGTGAAAAAGAGCAGACTGATAGAATCTATCCTGTTGGGACTTCCTTTGCCTTCATTCTATTTTAGTGAAGATCCCGTAAGCCAAAAACTTTCCATCATAGACGGGTTACAGCGAATCTGCGCGATAAGGGACTTCGTATTGAAGGAGGAGGATCCTTTGAAACTAGAAGGACTTCAGTTCTTGAAAAATTTTGAAGGCTTGACTTATTCGCAATTGGCACGGCCTGAAGTGAAGCGTATAAAATCACTCAAAATCACCATGAACACCTTACGTAAAGGAACTCCGTTGGATGTTAAATACATAATATTCCAACGAGTGAATACCGCCGGAGAACCTTTAACCTCGCAAGAAATGCGCCATGCCCTGAATCAGGGACCTGCAGCGATATTTATAAAGAAACTGGCCGATATGGAGTCTTTTAAAAAGGCTACCAATTATTCTGTGAAAAGCAAGCGAATGCAAGACAGGGATTTTGCCAACCGCTTTGTTGCGTTCTTCATCGGTTATCAGGATTACACGGGTGACCTGGATATGTTCCTGAATGATAAGATGGGGGAATTGAATAGGATGACTTCTGAGCAAAGGGAAGGCATACGTGTTTCTTTTGACAAGGCGATGAAATGCTGCTATGACATATTCAAAGAAGATACATTCCGAAAGCGATATAAGCTGGACGACAGAAGGAAACCTATATCCAAAGCGGTATATGATACGTTGAGTGTAAATATCGCTTGGTTGAGCGATGAAGAAAGAAAACTCTTACTAAAAAATGCAGAAGTCTTCAAAGGTGGGATGATCCGTCTGTTTAATGATGAAAAATTCAATTTCTCCATTTCGACCGGTACAGGACAGAAATACAATGTGGATCTACGGTTTACTATGGTGAAATCACTGATAAAAGGAATTATAAGCCAATGATAACTCATTTGAGCATAAGTAATTTAAAGCTTCATGACCACACGGACCTGGAGCTGAGCGGACTGACAATTCTTACAGGAATGAACGGTATGGGCAAATCGACAGTTATACAGTCGCTGATCCTGCTGCGTCAGTCTTTTATGATGAATGATCTGGATTCTGGGTTGAACCTGAAGGGTGATCTGTGCGATGCCGGAATATCGGGAGAACTGGCTTGCCAGGCTTCAAACGAACATACCTTAAATATAAACATGAAGTTCGCCGGGCAGGACAATTTGGATTTTTCATTTGTATATCCTGATGATATCATGGATACGATGCTGCCAGGAACAGAAGGTAATGTGACATCCAAAGCCGTATTGTCAAAATATTCATTGTTCAATGAGAAATTCCAATACCTGAGCGCATTCCGGTTCGGACCGCAAAAGAGTTATAACCGTGACACTTCCCTGGTGGTAACCAAGAAGCAGATATCCAAGATTATGGGACAGTGCGAATATGCAGTGCACTTCCTGGAGCAGTATAAGAATCTCAACATTCCCATAAAAGAACTGGCTATCATAGACGATGAGGATATTATGCCTGACTATCGGCTGGCCGTGCAGGTTGAACGCTGGCTGTGTCTGGTCTCACCCAATATTAGAATCAATATTGAGCAGGTGGGAGAAGATTTTAAGCTGAAATATAGATTCAGCCGCAAGGGGAATACCATTACGGAGGATATTACAGCCTTGAATACAGGGTTTGGAATCACGTACGTGTTGCCCATATTGATTGCTGTGTTGAGCGCGGGAAAAGATGCCATCATATTGATCGAAAATCCGGAGGCACATCTGCATCCTAAAGGCCAGGCGAAGCTGATGGAACTGATCTCAAAGGCTGTGGCCCATGGTGTACAAGTCATCATAGAATCGCATAGCGACCACATCATAAACGGCAGTCTGGTAGCGGTAAACAAAAAACTGATTACTTCCGGCCTGCTTTCCATATACTATTTCGAACGGGAAGAGCACGGACATACGGCTTTGTCGCACCGGTTGCAGATTTCGGAGTCCGGACGTATTAATCGTCCTCCAAAAGGATTCTTTGACCAGATAGAGACTGACCTGCGGATATTAACCGGATTTTGACATGGAGCACAGTGAGTTATTTCTATTGCTACCTAGATATGAGGATGTGGAAGGGCAACCGGTGTATATCAGAACCAAAGGTCTCATGAGTAAAGATGAAATCTTGAATGTGATAAAAAACATAGACAAGATACACCAATTTATAGAAAACGAGAATTACAAAGGCTATTATGATGCCGATAATGTATCGTCATTCCTGTATCCTGTAGAAACGCTGGAAGATTGTTATCCCAATATCAAGGGTCTTATGCGTATAGTGATGAGACAATGGGGAGAGAACTGGAGGACACAGAAGGTACAAAAGGACACAGAAAGCTATATGTTTGACGACTTGCCGATAAAGGACGATACATTGTGTGAGATGGCGGAGCGGAAAGCAGTTGCCACAGATGGAAGTGTATTTCTCTTGGTGAATCAGGATGCTTTTTCTGATATCGTTAAAACAATTCGTGTGAAGCGAAATCAGACGGAGTGGAAACTGGAAGTGAGAAAGGCAGACTTTAAATCTATATTAAATTGGTATGAAACCAACCGCAAACCTCAACGGATATTCAATCTGAATCCGAAGCATGGAGAGAACGGGAAAGGGGCGCACCCTGCCAATAAAGGTGAGAAAGTATCTGTATTGATGTGTAGTAAAGAAGAAGCAAAGGATATGCTTCTGAAAGCCATTGGTGAGGACGAGAAAGTTCTATACTTTTACGATCATGTGCATAATCAATATATTGAGTTTAAGAGAGAAAGCGCGAACACTTATCATGGATTTCATCTGGACGTGATGGATGAAACAAGAGTACCGAAAGAAATTAAGACCATGATAAGCGAATTGATACATAATGGAGAATAATTGATATTATTTGTTCTATAAATGATAGTGTTTCACTGAGCATGTCGGATTTGTGAGAGGAGTCGGTTCAGGCACATTCCGTGAAACACTATCTTTTATCCCCCCCCCTAGTCCGGTTGGCATCTTGTGATAAAAAAAGCGGTGTCCGTCTCCCGGTTGCACTCATCTTCCTAATCACGGAGAATCGCAAGAATCCGGGGTGGAAAGTTGCCGTAACGGTCACGAGGAATACTTAAGTTGCTGACATGCAAGTGTCGACCCTTTTTCAATTTATCAGACACGTCTTTTGAGATAGTTCTGGATTTTAATGGACTACCACTTATATTCGGGTTCTTAACATCTTATGGCATGATCAAATAACGATCGGATCCTTTTATGTAAATTTTAGCAGATTCACTTTGTGAAAAATCATTATAATTGAAATTCGTACTTATCCCATAAATATTTTTTTATCTTTAAAATTTTTACTTTATAATCTGAAGTTAATTCATTACTTTGAATTCTTCTTGTTATTATATTGAAGTAATCTGTTCCTATGTATTCTTTCAATATAGCAGATTCTAAATTAACAAGTAAATAACACCAATCTATAGTTAATGTTATATCATCCCAAAGTGGATCTTTATTTAAAATATAGAAAGGACATAAACCTGCTTTTATATCATCAAATATTGTTTTACTAAAATCAATTTTTGAATATGTAAGCAACTTAGTTTTACCATTAATTTTTTCTATATTTGTAATTTTGTCGTGATGAAATAGAAATGATTTTGCATAACACAGTTCTTCTTCATCATTAAATTGAATATCATATTCAGGCAATATATTATAAGGAATCTTCTGAGCAATAGCTTGAAAATCTAGAGATGCAAGTTTGTCAAAATTTACACTTATTATTTTTTTGTTTGTAAAAATTCTATAACGATGTCTATTTATATCTTGTATACCATCATGCGGATAGTACATTTCTTCTTGATAATAAAAATAATTATATATACTATCAAGGTCTAGGATTATTCCAGGAACAAGTTTTTTTTGCTAGATATCCAATGGTTACAATTAAATGTTTCTTAAGAATCTCGTCTATTCTATTTCTTAAGAAAGGCTGATCAAGGCATGAACTATAATATCTTCTTATAAAACATTCATCCTGTATTAAATTTTGATCGATTAATTTTTGAGCGAAGTCTAATATTTTAGTTGATACTTTATTTCTATAAGTTCCCCGCATATTTTCAAATGCGAAATGCATAGGCCATGTCCTTAAACCAGGAAGTTCATTATATTTTTCTATACATGATTTGATATATCTTATAGCTCTAGTATATGGATCTTCTACAGTTTTAGTATTATAAAAGGCAAAAATAATATGAGTTTTACAAGACTTAGGATCTACTTCTGGTCCCCATTTAGAATATAGGGAATTTGTAGGATATAATGTCATTAAACGTTTAACCTCTGGAAGATAATTAAATTTTTTATAAAAATATTCAAGTTGATACAATAAAGAATTATCTTCTGCACTAGTAGGTACACGCCCCCAAACCTTTAGTTTATCTTCAAAATATTGAATTTGTTTGTGAATATTATCTATTGAAGAATATTTACTTTTCCTTGAGATAGGAAAAGGATATTTTTCTATTAAATGTTTAACTTGTGGATTATTGGGATATTTTGTGTAATAATATTTAATCCTTGCATATAAGACTCTATCCTCTTTCTGAGAAGGAACATGTCCTATTAACTCAAGACGTTCTTCCAGGCTCTTAAGTTTTTCTGTCATTTTTTCTAAAGTAGCCATATGAATTTAATGATTATTATTCAAACTTATTTTTTACCTAAAATTCAGGCATTTGAAGGTAGTGTTTTATAACGTGTGTCGGGCTCGTAAGAAGTTGGTCTAGGCACATTCTATGAAACACTATCTTTTTATATCTCCCTTGTCCGATAGTCATCTTATCTGCGGGAAGTCAGGCGCAACCTTGAAAGGATAACGACACGCCACCCTCAATGAATCAAAATAGAACCACTCAGTTTCTCCCTCGCCTATGATGGCGATACTCTTCATCACTGTTCGCCTCATATCATTAGTCGTTTAGGTTAATGTATTGACTTCCAAGGAACGGAAGTTTTACTAATTTACCTTGTTTGTAAGCGTTATATGGGGAAAGATTCTTGTGCAGACCTAAAGACGAAAGACGTACTATCTTAGTCTCGCCGTATTCGTCTTTGTCGGTAAACCATATTGTGTCACGGCGAATGAAATCCTCGTTGAGAAGATTGATGTCGTGTGTTGTAAGCAGCATTTGGGAAGTACCCTCGCTGTTTGCTAAAAAGACTTTTATAAAATAAGCCAGCAGTTCATAATGGATGCTTGTTTCGACTTCGTCAATAGATACAAATCGGTTGGTCTTCAACAAGAAGTTCAGAATTACTGCCATTCCTAAAAATCTCATCGTACCATTGGATTCGTATTCTTCAGACAAATCGTAAAGTTTGTCGCCAACCTTATGCTTGAATGTCAATTCTGTATTCGTGATTTTTCCTTTTCTAAGCATTTCTGCTTTTGCCTCTTTATTAATGGGTGCATTTTGAATCAGTTGCTCCAATTCCGGAGTAATCAATTCTTCCTCTTCATGTAATACAACGTCTTCTATGTTGAAATCAGAAGCCTTCAGGAAGTTTAAAATGAACTTCTTCAAATCGCCTGTTTCATCTTTATCCAATCGTGATTTTATATATCCCGAAAGCATCATACCAGGAACCAATACATCTTTTACCTGTTTGGCAAAGTAATCGTACACATCGTTCAACCTGGTACGCTCCACATTACTTTTGCCAAATGCAGCAAGCACACTACAGTTATTGATAGTGTTACCGGAAATCACGTCCTGACTCTTTCGTGGCATTTTCAGATTTACGCCGAAATCTATTGTCGTGGAATCTGTTGTTGCGTCATAACTGCGGTTATACAATTTGGTGGGACGAACGGAATCGTAAACAATCAGTGTCTCAGAATAGATATATTTTGCGTCCAATTCAAAAGAAAGGATATACTTCGACTTATTGATGTAGAATACCATAGACATCTTCGTCCTTTCGTTTCTAGATGTGTCATCCAGCATAAAAGGAACAACCCTTGTTTTCTCATTCCGGTCTTTGGGCATTCTAAGAACAATCATTCTGAAAAATCCCACAGCAGACAAAATGTTTGTCTTTCCGGAAGCGTTAGCACCATAGATGATGCCCAATTTCAGCAACCTTACTCCATCCTTAACTTCATATGAATATTCGTCAGACATGAAAGTGTCTGATGAAGGTTCAAAACTTATCTTTTGTGAGGACTTTATTGAGAAAAAATTTTCAATGGTGAATTCTGCTATCATGTTTGTTGAATTTATCTATAATACTATGCAAATATATAAACAAAATCCAATAAAAATAAATTATAAATCATATTTTCGTAGAAAAATAACGGTTTTTATTCTATAAAATGTGTATTTATACATTTTATAACAATAAAATGAATCAAGGGAAAATGGTCATACTCCATAAAAGCTTTGATCTTTAAAAAGTCTGTTCTTACTTGGAAAATAGAGATTGTGGTCAATAAAATAGTTGGAATAATGTGCGTTTAACGAATTGTAAGAACCTGTGAATTTTGTGATTAGTGAAAATTACTATAACTTTATTGTTTTGAAAATCAAAGGACTATAGACAATAATCGTTATTGTCACCAAAATCAAAGTTATAAAATTATTTTGTATGGCAGGCGATTTAGCTTCGCTGATTTTCAATTTTGCAAGTTTTTTGCTGTATTTATGTCAGGATATACGCTTAAATCTTTATTGAAGCGAATTTATCATGTGCTTGATTCAAAGAAAAGCTGTGCATCAATGTTACGAGAACGATTAATACACAGCTTGTATTATCCTGAATTTGTCGAACTCAATACGTCATTTATCAAAACGAATATACCCGCTCGTTAAATACTTATTGCCTGACACATCTGCTTTGAGCTTTCCATTCACCCATACTTTTATTTTTATTAAAGTACTCTCATCATTGCATCTTGCTTCAATAGACAAGCCGTCATGCTGGGCATAAAAGCTTTTATCATAGCTGTTACGAATAACCAGACCTTTTTCAGGTGAGGTATCTTTTATACCATATATTCTTATGGGTTCGTTGGTATTGGCTTCTATATGAACACGAACTTTGTATGATTCCGGCGTGTCATCGGAACAGGCGTAACATACTAAAAGGCACAGAAGCGATAAAATAATGACGGATGATTTTCTTAAATTAGTGATTCTTTTCATTGTACAATAGTTTTAAATTTTACATTTGGTTTGGATAGTTATGATCTGATATGACATTATGCCAATGCTTTCTTATTATATTATAAGGTAAATAGTTATGGAACATGCGCTTTGTATATTTATACACTATCGTCTTTTGCATGCTGCCCTTTACGAAAGATGGTGTATCTATATGTTTCACCATTATTGAAAAGTAATGGTCGTGTTGATGTATATCTCATAATCAGAATTTGTTATTTGTGTGCAGTAGTTGCTATATTCTATTTTTTAGTAGGAAGCCGGATCTATGAAGTTTCCATTTATCCGATCCTGTATATGCTATCACGCTCAACTGCTGATAAACCCCTATCCGGAAATGTTAAAAATAAAGCTCATTGTCAAAATAAGGACGTTATGCTATGGACTTGTTTTAACTCAAATCGGTCATTAGACCGCATGTGGTTTTATCTATTTTGTACATTCATGCTTTCAACCGTTTTTTTGTTTCCCATTGGCTTTTGTTCGGCTTTTCTTGACATAGTCCACCATGTCTGCAAAAAACAATGAAAATGCGCTCAATATAAAGTAAAAATGCGGACTGAATTATAATGACCGATTCGGCTTTAAGTGCTTGAAAACATAATAAGGTGACCATTATAATCTGACGGGAGTCAGTAGGATTGCAGATACCTGTAAATTTTGTGATTAACGAAAATTGTCAGTATCTTTATTATACTGACAATCAGAAAGATATGAACAATATAGCTATAGTCTCCGAAAATTATTTATTTTGTATGGCAGTTGATGCGGCTTCGCTGATTTTCTATTTTGTAAAGGTCTTGATGCAGTGAAGTCAAAATATATACTTAAAAAGATGTAATGAAGCGTATGTCACAGGCTTAATTACGGAGAGGTGTGCATCAATGTTACGAGAATGATTGATGTGCGGTCGGCATTATTATGAATTCGTCGAACTTCCGATAATGCTGTATCGATAAAGAATATTGTGGCGTATATTTATGAGTAACATTCTTTTTTAAAGTTAATGCTTGCTTGAAAGCGACATAATGATTAACTTTGTGCTTAAAGAGTTAAAGAAAAGCGATATATGAAGACATACAAAGTAGGAATACTGGGCGCGGGCTCCATAGCACATGCCATGGCCACGACGCTCGAGAGAATGGAGGGCGCCGAGCCTTATGCAGTGGCGTCGAGGTCGTATGACAAGGCCTGCGGCTTTGCCGGACAGCATAACATTGCCCGTGCGTATGGGTCGTACGAGGAGATGCTGGACGATCCGGAGGTGGATCTGGTGTATGTGGCCACTCCACATTCGCATCATTATCTCCACGCTCACATGTGCATAGAGCACGGCAAGCCGGTGTTGTGTGAGAAGGCTTTCACCGCCAACCTGCGCCAGGCGGAGGCGTTGCTGAAGTTCGCGCATGAGAAAAACGTGTTCATCACTGAGGCTATATGGACACGCTATATGCCGTTCACGAAGATAATAAATGCGATGGTGAATGACGGTACGATAGGGCGGCCGATGACTCTTACGGCTCATCTTAGTTATGCCATAGCCGACAAGGAACGCATACGCAAACCGGAACTTGCCGGCGGCGCGTTGCTCGATATAGGTGTGTATAACCTGAACTTCGCGCTCATGGCGTTCGGCACGGATATAAGCGATATATGTTCTACGACGATAAAGTCGGAAGAGGGTGTCGATTTCCAGGACAGCATAACATTAAAATATGCCGACGGCAAGATGGCTGCTCTGCAGTGCAACGTGTTCTGTGCCGGTGACCGCCTGGGCATTGTGAGCGGTGATAAGGGCTACTTCATCGTGGATAACATAAACAATCCGCAGCGTGCCGATGTTTATTCGGCTGATCATCGTCGTGTGCGCACGGTGTGCTGTCCACCGCAGATTACCGGTTACGAGTATGAGGTGCAGGCATGCATCGACGCGTTGGAGCACGGCAAGCTCGAGTGTGAGGATATGCCGCATGCCGAGACGCTGCGCGTGATGGGTATGCTCGACTCGCTACGCAAGGAGTGGGGTGTGCATTATCCGATGGACGACGCAGAACTTTGACGGCTACACATCAATGGCGCGTGCATACGGTCGGCGGTTGTCGAGTGTATGTGCGCGCATACATTTTATTATATACGATATCTGTCATCGTATATGATTTCGTTATTTTATTAGTCAGACTTATATGCTTATCGGTGAATAACATGAATCATGATAGTGGGTATTGCCTGTGGTATTTGGGATAGACATTCGGTACGTATGACAGTAAAAAATGATCAGAAAAAAGTATGGCATTCCAGTAACCGTATGAATGTATGAAATCATCTCTGGAAGGGTGGGCGTACAGCTATTACGTTTTGTGGATGTGTTTACGGAAAATATTAAGAAAGGCCCGATATTGAGAAATGAAAGGGGTTGATTATAAAAGTTTTGGCTTAAACATAAAAAAAAACGTATGAAAAGTTTGCCGTATGAAAAATAAAGTGTAATTTTGCACCGCATTTTGTGGCAGTAGCCAGAAAAATAAGTATAATATAAATAATTTAAAATAAAAAACAGCATGATAATTGTACCAGTTAAAGATGGTGAGAACATCGAGAGAGCTCTCAAGAAGTTTAAGAGAAAATTTGAAAAGACAGGCGTAATGAAGGAACTGCGCAAGCGTCAGCAGTATAACAAACCGTCTGTGCTGAAGAGACTCAAGATGGAACACGCCGTTTACGTACAGAAATTGCGCGCAGCTGAGGACTAAAAAGTACCTCAAAAATTTGGTAGTTTGAATTTTATTTTGTATATTCGTTGCCGAAATATATTATGATTTGAGCAACGGATTGATGATAATAAAAGAATTTTTGAACTATCTGCAGTATGAACGCAACCGTTCTGCGCTGACAGTGAAAAGTTACGGCGAGGATGTCTCGGCATTCGAGTCGTACTTCAAAAATTTGGATGATCATCTCTCTTGGGAGTCGGTTGACTCCGATATCATCCGTGACTGGATGGAGAGTATGATGGATAAAGGAAACACAGCATCTTCAATCAATAGAAGATTGAGTGCGGTGCGTTCCCTTTATCGTTTTGCATTATCCCGAAATCTTGTTGAACATGATCCTACGTATGGTGTAAGCGGCCCTAAAAAGGAGGCGCCGCTTCCGCAGTTCCTTAGGGAGGAGGACATGAACTCGCTTCTCGATCCGGAAAGATGGACCGAGGATTATGACGACGTGTGCCTGCGTACGATATTGATGGTGTTTTATGAGACGGGCGTCAGACTTTCCGAGCTTACCGGGCTGGATGATGTGTCGGTGGATCTGACAAACTGCGAGCTGAAGGTTACGGGCAAGCGTAACAAGCAGCGTATAATACCTTTCGGCGAAGAGCTGAGGCTCGCATTATATATATATAAGAATAAGCGCGATGCTGAGGTGCATAAATTGTCGGACGCTTTTTTTCTGAACGAAAAGGGGGAGAGGTTTAAAGATGATGTCGTGAGACGGAAGGTAAAGACGGCGCTTGCGTCTGTCTGTTCGCTCAAGAAGCGCTCGCCGCACGTGTTGCGGCATACGTTCGCCACAGCCATGCTCAATCATGATGCTGAAATAGAGAGCGTGCGGAGACTGCTCGGGCACGAAAGCCTGGCAACGACGGAGATTTATACTCACACGACGTTTGAGCAGTTGAAGCGTATTTATTCAAATGCCCATCCGAGGGCTTAACCCTAAATTTAAAACAGGAGGTACGTATGGAAGTAAAAATTCAGTCGATTCATTTCGACGCTACCGAAAAACTGCAGGCGTTTATCCAAAAGAAAACCGCCAAACTTGAGAAATCATTCGAGGATATTAAGAAAGTAGAGGTGCAACTGAAAGTAGTTAAGCCTGCCACTGCATTAAATAAAGAAACAAGCATGACTGTATCGGTTCCAGGATCTACTTTATTCGTCGAAAAAACGTGTGATACTTTTGAGGAGGGAGTTGACCTTTGCATCGACGCAATGAGGGTGCAATTGGCGAAATTTAAAGAAAAACAACGCGAAAGATAAAAAAAACTCCCAAAAGTTTTGGAGATTAAAAAATAATGCCTATCTTTGCAGCCGTTTTACAACAGGTCCTAAATTAAAAGCCAAACAAAACGGCTGCAAGGATTTGCCTCTTTAGCTCAGTTGGCCAGAGCACGTGATTTGTAATCTCGGGGTCGTTGGTTCGAATCCGACAAGAGGCTCAAGAAAAAGAAGAGAAGAAGAGACTGGTCGAAAGACGGAGTTCTTACTCAGTGGATTTATTGGACAACAAGACGGGTGGTTACCAGAGTGGCCAAATGGGGCAGACTGTAAATCTGCTGGCGATGCCTTCGGTGGTTCGAATCCATCACCACCCACTTCAGTTGAAGTTTTGCGGAAATAGCTCAGTTGATAGAGCACTAGCCTTCCAAGCTGGGGGTCGCGGGTTTGAGTCCCGTTTTCCGCTCTAACTTGCTGTAATAGCTCAGTGGTAGAGCACTTCCTTGGTAAGGAAGAGGTCCTGAGTTCAACTCTCAGTTACAGCTCTACTTCTGTTCTTTATTTGTTTAAAGTCAGAAGAAAAACAGATAATTCAATTTATATAAATAAAAAAGAAAAGCTATGGCTAAAGAGACTTTTGTGCGCACGAAACCGCACGTAAACATTGGTACGATTGGTCACGTTGACCACGGTAAGACCACTTTGACCGCTGCCATCACAACAGTTTTGGCTAAGCAGGGTCTTTCTGAGGTTAAGTCTTTTGACCAGATTGATAACGCACCTGAGGAGAAAGAGCGCGGTATCACTATCAATACTGCCCATGTGGAATATGAAACAGCAAAACGTCACTATGCACACGTTGACTGCCCGGGACACGCTGACTATGTAAAGAACATGGTAACTGGTGCCGCTCAGATGGATGGTGCAATCCTCGTTGTAGCTGCTACAGACGGTCCGATGCCTCAGACACGTGAGCACGTGCTTCTCGCACGTCAGGTAAATGTTCCGCGTATGGTCGTATTCCTGAACAAGTGTGATATGGTTGACGATGAGGAAATGCTCGAACTTGTTGAAATGGAGGTTAGAGAAATCCTCGAGCAGTACGGATATGAAGATGAGACTCCTATCATCCGTGGTTCTGCACTTGGCGCACTTAACGGTGTAGCAAAATGGGAAGAGAAAGTAATGGAGCTGATGAACGCCGTTGATGAATGGATTCAGGAGCCGCCACGCGATCTCGACAAACCGTTCTTGATGCCTGTTGAGGACGTATTCTCAATCACTGGTCGTGGTACAGTTGCTACCGGTCGTATCGAGACTGGTCGTGTAAAGGTCGGTGACGAAGTTGAGCTCCTCGGTCTCGGTGAGGATAAGAAGAGCGTTGTAACTGGTGTTGAAATGTTCCGCAAGATTCTTGAGGAAGGTGAAGCTGGTGATAACGTAGGTCTGCTCCTCCGTGGTATCGACAAGAATGAGATCAAACGTGGTATGGTACTTTGCCATCCGGGTCAGATCAAACCATTCAAGAAGTTCAAGGCTTCTATCTACGTATTGAAGAAAGAAGAAGGTGGACGTCACACTCCATTCGGAAACAAGTATCGTCCTCAGTTCTATCTCCGTACAATGGACTGCACCGGTGAGATCACTCTTCCGGAAGGCGTAGAAATGGTAATGCCTGGTGATAACGTAGAGATCACTGTAGAGCTTATCTATGCTGTTGCTTTGAACAAGGGTCTGCGTTTCGCTATCCGTGAGGGTGGACGTACAGTAGGTTCTGGTCAGATCACAGAAGTTTACGAAGACTAATATCTCGTGAGAAGGAAACTTATGCTTCCTTAATCATGAAAAAAGAATAAACGTTCCCGCATGAGCGGCATGCGGGAATTTTTTACGGGATTAGCTCAGTTGGTAGAGCACTGGTCTCCAAAACCAGGTGTCGGGAGTTCGAGTCTCTCATCCCGTGCAAAATAGAGATAATATGTTCAAGAAATTCGTTAATTATTGCAAGGTTTGTTACAACGAACTTGCGCATAAGACTACGTGGCCTACAGGTGCCGAACTTACGCATAGTGCTATGGTTGTATTATCTGCTTCCCTTGTCATAGCATGTATCGTATTCGCAATGGATCAACTCTTTGAGTGGATCATGAGTATGGTTTATCCAGGTTAATTTATTGGAAAATGGCTGAAACAGGAAAGAACTGGTATGTTTTACGTGCTGTCAGTGGTAAAGAGGCTAAGGTAAAAGAATATATCGAGGCTGAAATGAAACACAACACGTTGCTATCTACACATGTTTCTCAGGTTATGATACCGATGGAGAAGCATGCTTCTTTGCGTAATGGAAAGAGGGTAATCAAAGAAAAGATCTCTCTTCCAGGCTATGTTTTCGTGGAAGCCTCGCTCGTGGGTGATGTCGCACATACACTGCGCTTCATGCCTAACGTCCTTGGTTTCTTAGGTGGACTGGACAACCCTTCTCCGGTTCCTCAGGCAGACATTAACCGTATGCTTGGAACCGCAGAAGAAACTGAGCTTGTGGACGATGTGAACATTCCGTATGTTGTCGATGAAACCGTTAAGGTGATTGACGGTCCTTTCAGCGGATTCAGTGGCGTGATTGAAGAAGTCAACACTGAAAAGCGTAAGCTGAAGGTAATGGTCAAGATCTTCGGAAGAAAGACTCCATTGGAATTAGGTTTTATGCAAGTTGAAAAAGAGGGCTGATGCATTGTTACGGGTGTATCTCATCTCTTTTATACTAATCATTTAATTATAAACAAAAATGGCTAAAGAAGTTGCTGGATTAATCAAATTACAGATTAAAGGTGGCGCAGCGAATCCCTCTCCTCCCGTAGGACCGGCTTTGGGTTCAAAGGGTATTAACATTATGGGATTCTGCAAAGAGTTCAACGCCAGAACCCAGGATAAGGCAGGAAAGATCATTCCTGTTGTTATCACATACTACACTGACAAGTCGTTCAGCTTCGAGCTTAAGACTCCGCCTGCAGCAGTACAGCTTAAAGAGGCTGCCAAGGTGAAGAGCGGCTCAGCACAGCCTAATCGTCAGAAAGTTGCAAGCGTGACTTGGGATCAGGTTAGAGCTATTGCAGAGGACAAGATGAAGGACCTTAATTGCTTCACTGTAGAATCAGCTATGAAGCTTGTTGCCGGAACAGCAAGAAGTATGGGTATAACTGTAAAAGGGGACTTCCCTGGTAAATAATTTATAACTTCAATTAAGAAAATGAGTAAACTGACAAAAAATCAAAAATCAGTAGCTGATAAGGTTGAAGCAGGGAAAGCATACTCTTTGATGGAGGCATCAGAGTTGGTTAAGGAAATCACTACAACTAAGTTTGATGCTTCAGTTGATATAGATGTACGCTTAGGCGTTGACCCGCGTAAGGCAAACCAGATGGTTCGTGGCGTTGTTTCACTCCCGAACGGTACTGGTAAGGTTACCCGCGTGCTCTGCTTGTGTACACCTGATGCTGAGGCTGCTGCAAAAGAAGCAGGTGCTGACTATGTCGGTCTTGACGAATATATCGAGAAGATTAAAGGTGGATGGACTGATGTAGACGTTATTATAACAATGCCGTCGTGCATGGGTAAGATTGGACCTTTGGGACGTGTACTCGGTCCTCGTGGACTTATGCCAAACCCAAAGAGCGGCACTGTGACAATGGATGTTGCCAAGGCAGTAAAAGAGGTTAAGCAAGGTAAGATAGACTTTAAGGTTGATAAGGCTGGTATTATTCACACCTCTATAGGTAAAGTAAGTTTTACCGCTGAGCAGATCATGCAGAATGCCAAGGAGTTTATCGCTACTGTTATTAAGCTGAAACCTTCTGCTGCTAAAGGTACATATATTAAGAGTATCTTTATTTCAAGCACTATGAGTAAGGGTATCAAAGTTGATCCTAAATCAGTTGAGTAACTCTAAAAGTTTTGTAAAATGAGAAAAGAAGTAAAAGATACTATTATAAATGATCTCGGCCAGAAACTGAAGGAATATCCTCATTTCTATCTGGTTGATGTGACAGGTTTGAATGCAGAGGCTACAAGCAATCTGCGTCGCAAATGTTTCAAAAGCGAGATAAAGATGGTTGTTGTGAAGAATACTCTTCTTCACAAGGCTCTTGAGGCTTCTGAAATTGATTTCGAACCTCTGTATGGCACTCTGAAAGGTACAACAGCAGTTATGTTCACAAACACTGCTAATGTTCCGGCCAAGCTGCTCAAAGACTATAGCAAGGAAGGTGTCCCTGCTTTGAAGGGCGCTTATGCTGAGGAATGCATATACGTAGGTGCTGATAAGCTTGCAGAGCTCGCCGCACTGAAGAGCAAGAGCGAGGTTATCGCCGAAATCGTTACATTGCTGCAGTCGCCTGCTAAGAATGTCGTTTCTGCACTTCAGTCAGGTGCAAACACAATTCATGGTGTTCTTAAGACTTTGGGTGAACGCCCTGAATAATAAAAATCAATTATTAATAATAAAAAACAATTAAAAATTTAAATAAAATGGCAGATATAAAAGCTATTGCTGAAGAGTTAGTAAATCTTACAGTAAAAGAAGTAAATGAGTTGGCAACAGTCCTGAAGGATGAGTATGGTATCGAGCCCGCTGCTGCAGCTGTAGCTGTTGCTGCTGGTCCTGCAGCCGGTGGCGCAGCTGCTGAGGCAGAAGAGAAGACATCTTTCGATGTTGTTCTTGCTGAAGTTGGTGGCGCTAAGCTCCAGGTTGTAAAGGCAGTTAAGGAAGCTTGCGGTCTTGGTCTGAAAGAGGCTAAGGATCTCGTAGACGGTGCTCCTGCAACAATCAAGGAAGGTCTTTCTAAGGAAGAGGCTGAAAACCTGAAGAAGACCATCGAGGCAGCTGGTGCTAAGATTGAACTTAAGTAATAACTTATAAATTCGTGATGAGAGAGCATGGGTGTTCTCTCATCATTTGAATCTTTTTAAAATATGGTTAGAATCTTCCAGGTAGGTTGGTTCTAACCTTTTTGTGTCTTTTAAATTTTATTGTTAATATTAATATCTTCTGATGGCTTCAAAAATTGTTGATAACAGAGTGAATTTTGCCAGCATCCACAATCCGATGCCATATCCGGATTTTCTCGATGTGCAGCTAAAGTCGTTTAAAGATTTCCTTCAGATGGACACTCCCCCCGAAGAACGCAAGAACGACGGTCTGTATAAGGTATTCTCTGAAAATTTCCCAATTACAGACACGCGTAATAATTTCGTTCTTGAGTTCCTCGACTACTATATCGATCCGCCGCGCTATACAATAGAGGAATGTCTCGAGCGTGGCCTTACATATAGTGTGCCTCTGAAGGCTAAGATGAAATTATATTGTACAGACCCGGACCACGAGGATTTCGGTACATTCATTCAGGACGTATTCTTGGGTACAATCCCTTATATGACGAGCAAAGGTACATTTATTATAAATGGTGCCGAGCGCGTCGTAGTTTCACAGCTTCATCGTTCTCCAGGTGTATTCTTCGGCCAGGGTGTACATGCTAACGGAACTGTGCTGTATTCTGCACGTATCATTCCGTTCAAGGGTTCATGGATAGAATTCGCAACAGATATCAACAATGTGATGTATGCTTATATCGACCGTAAGAAGAAGTTGCCAGTAACAACTCTTCTCCGTGCGATAGGATATGAGCAGGATAAGGATATTCTTCAGATATTCGACCTTGCCGAGGAGGTTAAGGTGAACAAGAAGAACATGAAGGCAGCAATAGGACGTAAGTTGGCTGCACGTGTTCTCAAGAGCTGGAATGAAGATTTCGTTGACGAGGATACCGGTGAGGTTGTTTCCATTGAGCGTAATGAGGTCATAATGGAACGTGAGACCGAACTCACCGAAGACAATATTGCAGAAATAATAGATAGCGGTGCCCAGTCTGTCCTCCTGCATAAGGACGCCGAGGCTGCCAACAAATATTCAATCATCTTCAATACACTTGCAAAGGATCCGAGCAACTCCGAGAAAGAGGCTGTGCTTTACATCTACCGTCAGCTCCGTAATGCAGATCCTGCTGATGACGCAAGTGCACGTGAGGTGTTCCAGAATCTGTTCTTCTCAGACAAGCGTTACGATTTGGGTGAGGTAGGTCGTTATCGTATCAACAAGAAACTCGGCCTTAACACAGATTCTGATGTACGCGTACTGACAAAGGATGATATCATCGAGATTATAAAATATCTGATACAGCTCATCAACTCAAATGCTACTGTAGATGATATCGACCACTTGTCTAACCGTCGTGTACGCACTGTAGGCGAGCAGTTGAGCAATCAGTTCTCAATCGGACTTGCACGTATGAGCCGTACAATACGTGAGCGTATGAACGTTCGTGACAACGAAGTGTTCCAGCCTACAGACCTTATCAACGCCAAGACTATATCCAGCGTGATCAACTCGTTCTTCGGAACTAACCCGCTGTCACAGTTCATGGACCAGACCAACCCTCTTGCTGAGGTTACTCACAAGCGTCGTTTGTCAGCGCTTGGTCCTGGCGGTCTTTCGCGTGAGCGTGCAGGATTCGAGGTACGTGACGTTCACTATACACATTACGGACGTCTTTGTCCTATTGAGAGTCCTGAAGGTCCTAACATCGGACTTATATCTTCATTGTGTGTATATGCAACAATCAATGAACTTGGATTCATCGAGACTCCATATCGTAAGGTTGTTGACGGAAAGGTTGATCTTAATAATGACGATGTGGTATATCTTACCGCAGAGGAAGAGCAGGATCACATCATAGGTCAGGGTAACGCTCCGCTTCGCGAAGACGGATCATTCATCCGTGACTATGTGAAGTGTCGTCAGGATGCAGATTTCCCTGTCGTAGCACCTGATCAGGTCGATCTTATGGACGTCTCGCCGCAGCAGATCGCATCAGTATCTGCCGGACTCATTCCTTTCCTCGAGCATGATGATGGTCACCGTGCGTTGATGGGTTGTAACATGATGCGCCAGGCCGTTCCGCTTTTGCACAATGATGCTCCTATCGTTGGAACCGGTCTGGAGAAACAGGTATGTGAAGATTCGCGTACAATGATTACAGCCGAGGGTGACGGTGTTATTGAATATGTAGATGCTACAACCATACGTATTTTGTACGACCGCACAGAAGAAGAGGAGTTCGTAAGCTTCGAGCCGGCATCAAAGGAATACCGCATACCGAAGTTCCGTCGTACAAACCAGAACATGACCATCGACCTGCGTCCTATCTGTAACAAGGGCCAGAGAGTAAAGGCTGGCGATATCCTTACAGAGGGTTACGCTACCGAAAATGGCGAGCTTGCTCTTGGCCGCAACCTTCTTGTTGCATACATGCCTTGGAAGGGTTACAACTATGAGGATGCTATTGTTCTTAGCGAGCGTATGGTTCGTGACGATGTCCTCACATCTGTTCATGTAGACGAATACTCTCTCGACGTACGTGAGACAAAGCGTGGTATGGAAGAGTTCACCAGCGATATTCCTAATGTCAGCGAGGAAGCCACAAAGGACCTTGACGACAACGGAGTTATCCGTATCGGTGCACGCGTAGAACCGGGTGACATCCTTATCGGAAAGATTTCGCCTAAGGGTGAGAGCGATCCTTCACCAGAGGAGAAACTTCTCCGCGCTATCTTCGGTGACAAGGCCGGAGATGTTAAGGATTCTTCTTTGAAGGCCAATCCGTCACTCAGCGGTGTCGTAATAGACAAGAAGATGTTCTCACGCGCCATCAAGACCCGCGAGTCGAAGAAGCAGGACAAGGTGCTGCTCGCAAAGATCGACGAAGAGTACGAGGCAAAGAACAACGACCTGAAGGATATTCTGGTTGAGAAGCTGCTTACTCTTACAGAGGACAAAGTTTCGCAGGGTGTCAAGGATTATTCTGGTGCCGAGATCATCACAAAGGGCAGCAAGTTCACCGCCCCGGTTCTCAAGAACCTTGAGTATGACGGCATACAGTCTAACGGATGGACCGATGACGCTCACACCAACGAGCTCATTCAGAAACTCATAATGAACTACATACGTAAGTATAAACTCCTTGACGCAGAGCTCAAGCGTAGAAAGTTCGCCATAACAATCGGCGACGAGCTGCCTTCAGGCATTCTGCAGATGGCAAAAGTTTATATTGCGAAGAAACGTAAGATCAGTGTCGGTGACAAACTTGCCGGACGTCACGGTAATAAGGGTATCGTATCGCGTATCGTACGCATGGAGGATATGCCGTTCCTTGAGGATGGCCGTCCTGTAGATATCGTATTGAACCCGCTGGGTGTGCCTTCACGTATGAACCTCGGACAGATATTCGAGGCCATTCTCGGTGCCGCAGGTAAGAAACTCGGCGTTAAGTTCGCTACACCTATCTTCGATGGTGCTAAACTTGATGACCTTTCAGAATGGACAGACAAGGCAGGACTGCCGCACTTGTGCTCTACACACCTCTATGATGGTGAGACAGGCGAGCGCTTCGACCAGCCGGCAACTGTAGGTATAACCTACTTCTTGAAACTCGGTCACATGGTTGAGGACAAGATGCACGCACGTTCCATCGGTCCGTACTCACTCATCACACAGCAGCCTCTTGGAGGTAAGGCTCAGTTCGGAGGTCAGCGTTTCGGAGAGATGGAGGTTTGGGCACTCGAGGCATTCGGTGCCAGCCATGTACTTCAGGAGATTCTGACAATCAAGTCTGATGATACTGTCGGCCGTTCAAAGGCATATGAGGCAATTGTCAAAGGCGACCCGATGCCTACGCCGGGAATACCTGAGTCGCTCAATGTGCTTCTGCACGAGCTTCGCGGCCTTGGTTTAAGTATCAAACTAGATTAATCCCGTACACCCTAAATTATAAAACAATATGGCTTTCAAGAAAGATACAAAAATAAAGAATAATTTCACGAAGATTACCGTAGCTCTTGCTTCGCCTGAAGAGATTCTGGAGAACTCGTATGGCGAGGTGACCAAACCGGAAACAATCAATTATCGAACATACAAGCCAGAGCGTGACGGACTCTTCTGCGAGCGCATTTTCGGTCCGACACGCGACTATGAGTGTGCGTGCGGAAAGTACAAGCGCATACGTTATAAAGGCATTGTCTGCGACCGATGTGGTGTTGAGGTGACAGAGAAGAAGGTACGTCGTGAGCGCAGCGGACACATCGAGCTGGTGGTTCCTGTAGCACATATATGGTATTTCCGCTCTTTGCCTAACAAGATAGGTTATCTGCTCGGTATGCCTACCAAGCGTCTCGACTCTGTAATCTATTATGAGAAGTATGTTGTCATACAGCCGGGAGCTCTCGAGGGCAGAACAGACTCAGAGGGCGTTGAGATAAACGGTTCTCACAAGATGGACTTCCTGTCAGAGGAGGAGTACATCGACATCATTGAGAACAAGCTCGATCCGAAGAACGAGTATCTCGACGATTCTGATCCTAACAAGTTCATTGCCAAGATGGGTGCCGAAGCCATTTATGACCTTCTGGCAAATCTTGACCTCGACGCACTTTCTTACGAACTGCGCGACCGTGCCAACAACGACTCTTCTCAGCAGCGTAAGACAGAGGCGCTCAAGCGTCTGCAGGTTGTCGAGGCATTCCGCTCGAGCCGTGGCGTGAACCGTCCTGAGTGGATGATCATGAAGATTATCCCTGTCATTCCGCCAGAGCTTCGTCCGCTTGTTCCGCTCGATGGTGGACGTTTCGCAACATCCGACCTCAACGACCTCTATCGTCGTGTCATCATACGTAACAACCGTCTGAAGCGACTCGTTGAGATCAAGGCGCCTGAGGTCATCCTCCGAAACGAGAAACGTATGCTTCAGGAAGCTGTCGATAGCCTCTTCGACAACTCACGCAAGAGTTCAGCCGTTAAGAGCGACAGCAACCGTCCGCTGAAGTCTCTGTCTGATTCACTTAAAGGTAAACAGGGACGTTTCCGTCAGAACCTTCTCGGTAAGCGTGTCGATTATTCAGCACGTTCGGTTATCGTCGTAGGTCCTGAGCTGAAGATGGGCGAATGTGGTCTGCCGAAACTCATGGCAGCCGAGCTTTACAAGCCGTTCATCATCCGTAAGCTTATCGAGCGTGGTATCGTGAAGACAGTTAAGAGCGCCAAGAAAATTGTGGATCGTCGCGAACCGGTCATCTGGGATATCCTTGAGAACGTGATGAAGGGACATCCGGTACTTCTCAACCGTGCGCCAACACTTCACCGTCTCGGTATTCAGGCGTTCCAGCCGAAACTTATCGAGGGTAAGGCCATCCAGCTTCACCCGCTTGCATGTACAGCGTTCAACGCCGACTTCGATGGTGACCAGATGGCTGTTCACCTCCCGTTGAGCAACGAGGCTATCCTCGAGGCACAGATTCTGATGCTCCAGAGCCACAACATCCTTAACCCTGCCAATGGTGCTCCTATCACAGTGCCGTCACAGGATATGGTTCTCGGACTCTACTATATTACTAAGATTCGTCCGGGTGCAAAGGGCGAGGGACTTATATTCTATGGTCCGGAAGAGGCACTCATCGCACATAACGAAGGCAAGTGCGACCTGCACGCTCCTGTAAAGGTTGTTGTTGACGATGTCGTTGACGGCGTGAAGACAAGACACATGGTCGATACTTCTGTAGGACGTGTGATTGTCAACCAGATTATTCCGGACGAGGTAGGTTACTTCAACGACATCATATCAAAGAAGACACTGCGCGGTATCATCGCCGATGTTATCAAGACCGTTGGTATGGCACGTGCATGCGAGTTCCTCGACGGTATCAAGAACCTCGGTTATCGTATGTCATACGTAGCAGGTCTGTCGTTCAACCTCGACGATATCATCATCCCGAAGGAGAAGGAAGCTATCGTTGCTAAAGGTAATGAGGAAGTTCGTCAGATCACTGAGAACTACAACATGGGATTCATCACCGACAACGAGCGTTACAATCAGGTCATCGATACATGGACTCACGTGAACAACGACCTTGCCAACGTCCTCATGAAGGAAATGACTGAGGCCGACCAGGGATTCAACGCTGTGTTCATGATGCTCGACTCTGGAGCCCGTGGTTCTAAGGATCAGATCAAGCAGCTGTCAGGTATGCGTGGACTTATGGCCAAACCTCAGAAAGCCGGAGCAGAGGGCGCGCAGATTATTGAGAACCCTATTCTTTCAAACTTCAAGGAGGGTATGTCAGTGCTCGAGTACTTCATCGCATCTCACGGTGCCCGTAAGGGTCTTGCCGATACCGCTATGAAGACAGCCGATGCCGGATACCTTACACGTCGTCTTGTCGATGTCTCTCACGATGTCATCATCACCGAGGAAGACTGCGGTACACTGCGCGGACTTGTCTGCACAGCCCTCAAGAACGGCGACGAAGTCATCTCTACTCTTTATGAGCGTATCCTCGGCCGTGTATCGGTTCACGATATAATCCATCCTACAACAGGCGAACTCATTGTCGCAGCCGGTGAGGAAATCACCGAACCTATCGCAAAGGCAATAGAGGATTCTCCTATCGAGAGCGTCGAGATTCGTTCGGTGCTCACTTGCGAGAGCAAGCACGGTGTCTGCATGAAGTGTTACGGACGTAACCTTGCCACAAGCCGTATGGTACAGCTCGGCGAGGCTGTCGGTGTGATTGCCGCACAGGCCATCGGTGAGCCGGGTACACAGCTTACTCTTCGTACGTTCCACGCCGGTGGTGTGGCTGCCAACGCAGCTGCCAACGCCTCGATCGTTGCGAAGAACGATTCACGCATCGAGTTCGATGAGCTCCGTGTCGTTCCGTTCGTTGAGAACGATGGCGAGAAAGACATCAACTGCGACATGGTTGTAAGCCGTCTGTCAGAGGTTCGTTTCATAGATCCGCACACAGACATCGTTCTTTCAACCCTCAACGTTCCTTACGGTTCGTCACTCTATTATAAGAATGGTGACGTGGTTAAGAAGGGTGACCTCATTGCCAAGTGGGACCCGTTCAATGCTGTCATCGTTACCGAGTATGCCGGTACGCTGAAATTCAACGACGTGATAGAAGGTATCACATATCGTGCTGAGACCGATGAGGCAACCGGACTTACCGAAAAGATTATCACCGACTCCAAGGACAAGTCGAAAGTTCCTACCTGCGATATCATAGGACCGGACGGAGAGGTTGTCGGAACATACAACTTCCCTGTGGGTGGTCACGTTGTTGTCGAGGACGGACAGACCGTTAAGACCGGTGCCACACTTGTCAAGATTCCGCGTGCCGTAGGTAAGGCGGGAGATATCACCGGAGGTCTTCCTCGAGTAACCGAGCTCTTCGAGGCCCGCAACCCGAGCAACCCTGCCGTCGTATCAGAAATCGATGGTGAGGTTACAATGGGTAAGGTTAAACGTGGTAACCGTGAGATTATCGTCACCAGTAAGACCGGCGACCAGAAGAAGTATCTCGTCAGCCTGTCTAAGCAGATCCTTGTTCAGGAGCACGACGCTGTACGTGCCGGAACTCCGCTTTCTGACGGTATCATCACTCCGGGCGACATCCTCGCCATCAAGGGTCCGACCGCCGTTCAGGAGTACATCGTCAACGAGGTTCAGGACGTATACCGTCTGCAGGGTGTGAAGATCAACGACAAGCACTTCGAGATCATCGTACGCCAGATGATGCGCAAGGTACAGATCGACGAACCGGGCGATACAACATTCCTCGAGCAGGAAATGGTGGACAAACTCGACTTCGCAGAGGAGAACGACCGCATCTGGGGCAAGAAGTACGTAACCGACGCCGGCGACTCAGAAACTCTGAAGGTAGGCCAGATAATCTCTGCCCGCAAGCTGCGCGACGAGAATTCCAGCCTGAAGCGCCGCGACCTTCGTCTTGTTCAGGTGCGCGATACTATCCCCGCAACCTCTACACAGATTCTGCAGGGTATCACACGTGCAGCATTGCAGACCAAGAGCTTCATCTCGGCTGCATCGTTCCAGGAGACAACCAAGGTGCTCAACGAAGCTGCAATACGTGGTAAGGTAGACCGTCTGGAAGGTATGAAGGAGAACGTGATCACTGGTCACCTCATCCCGGCCGGTACAGGACTCCGCCAGTGGGAGAAACTCATCGTTGGCTCGAAGGAAGAGTACGACCGCATCCAGGCAAACCGCAAGACTGTGCTCGACTTTGCCGGTGAGAACGGTTCGGCTGAATGATATTGAATGTACTGATGCCTGATTGTTGGTATTGGAAATGATAATTACAAACGGAGACATGTGCGCAGGTGCATGTCTCCGTTTCTTTTACACCATAATTCTTGTATTCACCCTATGCGAATGGTGTTTCATTGGCACATCATTTACGTTTTTTGTTTTTTTATGACAATAAAAATTGTCCGGTGAATTAATATTCATATTTTTGGAGGGCATTCCGGCATGCATGTGTCAGTTGTGACGACTTCCGCTATCGGTTTCTCATGCGTACAGCGGTCTCGTGCGGCATGCATCAGCAGTTATGTTTCAAATCAGATTATTCCTATTTTCAACAGCTAAGAATTATGAAAAAATTGTATTTCTTATTGTCATTCGGGTTGTGTGCATGTGCCTCAGACGATGCATCACGCCTTGTCGGCCAATGGAACGAGATGACAGACGGAGCAGCTTCTCTTGTAGCAGGTATGGAATTGAAGGAAAACGGTGAGTTCGTACCCGTGGGAACGCATCTGTCAGCATACAACAGATGGAAAGCAGGTGACGGAATTCTGATATTGAGCGGTGCTGAGAGCGGAACCGCACATGACGGTCTTGTGGCAGATACATTCGACATAGTAAGCCTGCAGGGCGACACTCTTGTACTGAAACCTTTCAGAGCCGGACACACCATGCGCTTTGTGCGTGGCGACATGAAGACAGCAGGCACCGTAGGCCCGGACAGCCTGAAGGCGTCGCGTCCGCCTTATGAGGGATTTGTATGGAAGGAAGTGAGTGGGGCAGGACTCCGTATGCTCGCACAACAGAACGAACATATGCGAGTCATGGCCGATCCGTCGCTGCCGGGCATGGTGCTTGTGAGAGACAACGATGTGCGTCCTCACAGACTGATACAGATATTCAATACAGGCAACCGTGGCACAAAAGGACTGCTCGATACTCTCCGTGCCTCCAAAGGATGGATAGAAAGCCAGACCTGCCGTTTCAAGGAGACGGACTCAGGCAGGAAGGGTGTGCACAGATATATACTTGTGCCGGACGGAGAGTATGCCAAGAAAATAGACGCCATCTCCGGTCATGAGCCTGTGCCCGTCACATGCAGCGGATGGGGAGTGGGCAACAGCGGTATGCGCTATTTCGAGATATACGACAGCAACCCGTCGAAGGCGGTCTTTGTGGAAATAGGACAGGACGCACCTATATTTGATGAGACTACCATCGAACTCACCGACACAAAGGCCGGAGGCATCTCAAAGGACATACTTTATACACTTGAGGGCGAACTGCGTGTGGCACACGAGGTGCGTTCGTTCGTACCGGCGGGCAGTGACAAGGAATACTGGTTTGTCGACAAGACCGGTGTCTTGCTTGATATGTATGACAGAGTGACGGGCGGACAGAAGAACGGACGCCCCGTGAAGGCTGTGCTCAAGGTGGAGTATAACGGCAAGTGGGACGATGGCTTCGCCGAACAATATGACGGTGTTTATCTTGTGCGCGAGGTGATAAGTGTCGGTACAGACGAACGGTAGATGTTTCCCGTCATCGGCTTGTTGACGGTTGGGTTAAGACATGTTTTATTGTCCGCATGTCGGGCAGACTGATATTGATTTATGAAGCGGCCTTTCCGGACTTGCAGAACGGGCTTTCTCGTTGTCTTGACAGAGTCTTTCTGCAAGCTCGGAAAGGCCGTTTTGTATGACCGGAAGTGTGCAGTGGAGATTTACTCTTGATTCTTCAATCAAAGAGACCGGTGCTTCAAGCCTATACAGGCATTATTCCACTCTGCCGGAATGAACACAATATGGGCTATTTACAGATTTTCAGCATCCTGTGATTTTTTTGTCCGAGTTTTCTGTTCTACCCCAAAAAATAAATGAGAATTTGCGGACAGACTTTGCTTCGGAGGCAAATATGCGAGAAATAAGAAGTTTGTACAAAATACTGAACATCAACGTCTTATGTGCGACGGTTACTTTCCCGCCGTGCAAAAAGCACCGTATGGGCATGCGATATGGCCCATATCAGGGGCTGAAATGCACCATATCACACCCTGATATGGGCGTAATCGGACACTGAAACAGGCATGATCGGAACACAAGATGAACCATTCCGGACCGCATTGCTGGGTATATGAAAAGACGGTACGGGACGAAAGAGCCTTAATCATACGCGATTTAACATTCCTTTACATCTCTTTCTTGATTTTATTTTGTCAAAATAAAGTCAAGAAAATCTGTAAGTTCGTCGTCCGGGTTTTCTTTAAAAACGCCGACATCGAAGGCGATGGAAAGCACGGAAAGTCGGTGCTGTCATAGCGCTGATGATTTTTCGGTCGTGTCGGCATGAATTTATTATTACGTGAGGTAATTATTTTTCGACGCATATTTTTGGGAATGTTCTACGGATATGTTATCTTTGCAGTATATATGTGATGCGCTGTGCACCCTGCAGCCTCGGCTGGCGGATACGGCGCTTTTTATTTTGTAATATCTAAAACTAAAAAATTATCATGGACGAAAACAACAATCAGAAACAGGGCTTTCCCATCGAGCTTAATCCGGAGACAGCCCTCGGCCAATATGCCAACCTTGCATTGATCAGTCATTCAAGTTCCGACTTCGTGCTCGACTTCGCACGCATGCTTCCCGGTATGTCCAAACCTCAGGTGCGCAGTAGAGTGGTTCTTGCTCCGGAACACGCAAAGCGTCTGCTGCAGGCTTTGCAGGAAAATATATATAAATATGAGCAGACGTTCGGCAAAATACAGATACCGAACCAGCAGGGCCGCACCATCGCTCCGTTCAACGGTGGTACCGGTGAGGCATGATCTGCATGCACGTGAATTGTTCTGAATATACGTCTGATGTTCGCTTAGACTTCTTGCCGTTGCAAGAGTGGCGGAGCACAGATATGTAGCATAGTCTTCCTGTAGGCCTCACTTATGTTATGGAGTGGGCTTACAGGAAGATTGCTTATCCGATAGCCTTGTCGTGCCGTCATGCAGAAGGTTGTTTTGTGGCTGACACTGTTTAAGCCTGGTGCCGCTTTGTATGTATGTTTGCAGACGGTCGCGTTATCTGTGATTTGAAAGTCGTGGCAGTCTGTTGTTGCCGCTGACGGTCTATAAGCGACGCTCCCTGCAAAACGTGGATTCATGAAACTTTTGAGCAGTCGGTTTGTCTGCATTATTAAAGAATCAAGGAGGCAAAACGGACTGAAAATGATGCGGGAAAGTCGGATGCAGATGTGTTGTTGGTGGTGGTTCTGCATGTGTGTAAATGTCGTTAGTTGATGTCCGGAAGCGGCTCAGAACATACTGTGATTGTCATTGATAGAGTAAATGTTGGACGATAATACTGGTAATTTAGTCTAACGTGTGTTATATAATGTTAATTCGTCTATTCTTTGTTTCTTTCTTTGAAGGTTTCATTAGGCAAATCAAATAAAAGTTCGTACCTTTGCAGCCCGAAAGGCTCATTGTAGCCCTTTTGTAACGGTTTGATAACAACAAAATAAATATATAAATTTTAAAAAGTAAAATTATGCCTACAATTTCACAATTGGTAAGAAAAGGCAGAAAGGTGCTCGAAGACAAGAGCAAGTCGCCGGCTCTGGACGCATGTCCTCAGCGTCGTGGCGTTTGCGTTCGTGTCTATACGACAACTCCTAAGAAGCCTAATTCGGCAATGCGTAAGGTTGCCCGTGTACGTTTGACAAACCAGAAGGAAGTGAACTCCTACATCCCGGGTGAAGGACACAACCTGCAGGAGCACAGCATCGTGCTTGTTCGTGGTGGTCGTGTTAAGGACCTCCCTGGTGTACGTTATCACATCGTTCGTGGTACTCTTGATACCGCAGGTGTTGCAAACCGCACACAGCGCCGTTCTAAGTATGGTGCAAAACGTCCGAAGGCAAAGAAATAATAACAATAGGTTGTTAATCGGACTATAAAAAATTTTAGTAAACGTTTTGCTGGAGAATTGTTAAAGAAACAGGTTGAGTAAATGTCCGGGTGCGGACGTTGAAGAACACTAATAAACAGCCCCAAGCAGAATTAAATTTTCAAAACAAAATGAGAAAAGCAAAACCAAAGAAGCGCGTGATTCTTCCGGATCCCGTCTTCAACGACCAGAAGGTTTCAAAATTCGTTAATCATCTGATGTATGACGGCAAAAAGAATGCTTCATACGAGATTTTCTACAAAGCACTTGATGTTGTGAAGGAAAAAATGGCCAAGGAAGAAAAGTCTTCTCTGGAAATATGGAAACAAGCGCTTGACAACGTCACTCCGCAGGTTGAGGTGAAGAGCCGCCGTATCGGTGGTGCTACATTCCAGGTTCCAACCGAGATACGTCCGGAACGTAAGGAGAGCATATCCATGAAGAATCTTATCCAGTTCGCACGTAAGCGCGGCGGTAAGAGCATGGCAGAAAAACTCGCAGCCGAGATCATGGATGCATACAACAACCAGGGTGGCGCATTCAAACGTAAGGAAGATATGCACCGCATGGCTGAGGCTAACCGTGCATTTGCTCACTTCAGATTCTAATCGACTAAATAAGGTAAAAAGAAAATGGCAAATCGCGATTTACATTTGACACGTAACATCGGTATCATGGCTCACATCGATGCCGGTAAGACCACAACGTCTGAGCGTATCCTCTTCTACACCGGTAAGACACACAAGATCGGTGAGGTGCACGACGGCGCTGCTACAATGGACTGGATGGCTCAGGAACAGGAGCGTGGTATTACCATTACATCTGCCGCTACTACATGTAGCTGGAAGTGGAACGGCAATACTTATAAAATCAACTTGATAGACACTCCGGGACACGTTGACTTCACTGCTGAGGTTGAACGTTCACTCCGTGTCCTCGACGGTGCCATTGCAACATATTCTGCTGCAGACGGTGTACAGCCGCAGTCGGAAACCGTATGGCGTCAGGCTGACAAGTACAGCGTTCCACGTATCGGATACGTAAACAAGATGGACCGTTCTGGTGCTGACTTCTTCGAGACAGTACAGCAGATGAAGGACATCCTCGGCGCTAATCCGTGTCCTATCCAGATTCCTATCGGTGCTGAAGAGAACTTCAAGGGCGTTGTCGATCTTATCAAGATGAAGGCTATCTTCTGGCATGATGAGACAATGGGCGCTGAATATAACGTTGAAGAAATCCCGGCTGACCTCGTTGACGAGGCTAACGAGTGGAGAGACAAGCTTCTTGAGAGCGCTGCCAGCTTCGACGACAATTTGATGGAGAAATATCTCGATGGCCAGGAAATAGGCGAGGAGGAACTCATCGCTGCTATCCGTAAGGGTACAATCTCGATGGAACTTACTCCTATGCTTCTTGGTTCTTCATATAAGAACAAGGGTGTTCAGCCGCTGCTCGACTACACTTGCGCATTCCTTCCATCACCGCTCGATACAGGTGATATCATCGGAACAAATCCTGAGACAGAAGAAGAGGAAAGCCGCAAGCCGTCTGAGAACGAGCCGACAGCTGCTCTTGCATTCAAGATCGCAACTGACCCGTTCATGGGACGTCTGGTATTCTTCCGCGTTTATTCTGGTAAGGTTACAGCCGGATCATACGTTTACAACCCACGTTCGGGCAAGAAAGAGCGTATCAGCCGTCTGTTCCAGATGAACTCAAACAAGGAAATTCCTATGGATTCTATCGACGCCGGCGATATTGGCGCAGGTGTTGGTTTCAAGGATATCCGCACCGGTGATACTCTTTGCGACGAAGAGCACCCGATCGTACTCGAGTCAATGACATTCCCTGATACTGTGATTTCTATCGCAGTTGAGCCGAAGAGCCAGGCTGATATTGCAAAACTGGACAACGGTCTTGCTAAGCTGGCTGAAGAGGACCCGACATTCACCGTTCGTACAGACGAGCAGAGCGGTCAGACAATCATCTCTGGTATGGGTGAGCTTCACCTCGATATCATTCTTGACCGTCTGAAACGTGAGTTCAAGGTTGAATGTAACCAGGGTAAGCCGCAGGTTAACTATAAAGAGGCCATCACAAAGCCTGTCACACTGCGTGAGGTTTACAAGAAGCAGAGTGGTGGACGTGGTAAGTTCGCAGACATCATCGTAACAGTCGGCCCGAAGGACGAGGATTACAAGGAAGGCGATCTGCAGTTCGTAAACGAGGTCAAAGGTGGTAATGTGCCGAAGGAATTCATCCCGTCTGTTCAGAAAGGTTTTGAGACCGCAATGAAGAACGGTGTGCTAGGTGGTTACCCGATGACTGGACTTAAGGTCGTTCTGACCGATGGTTCTTTCCACCCGGTTGACTCTGACCAGTTGTCATTCGAGCTCGCAGCCGTAAACGCATACAAGAATGCTTGTCCGAAGGCAGGTCCTGTGCTCATGGAGCCTATCATGAAGGTAGAAGTTGTTACTCCGGAAGAGAACATGGGTGATGTTATCGGTGACCTCAACAAGCGTCGTGGACAGGTTGAGGGTATGGACGAGGCCCGCAGCGGTGCAAGAATCGTTAAGGCCATGGTTCCTCTGGCAGAAATGTTCGGATATGTGACAGCTCTGCGTACCATCACTTCTGGACGTGCAACAAGCTCAATGGAGTACGATCACCACGCTCCGGTTTCAAGCGCAATTGCAAAGGCTGTGCTTGAAGAGGTTAAGGGACGTGCAGATCTCGTATAAAGAATAAATAAAGCAAAACAGGAGTACTGCCGACTTAGCGAATGACTCTTAAGCGGCAGACTCCTTTTTGAAACATAATAAACAACAAAAAATAATATGAGTCAGAAAATCAGAATCAAATTGAAGAGTTACGACCACAAGTTGGTTGATAAGTCTGCAGAAAAGATTGTGAAGGCTGTTAAGGCTACAGGCGCTATCGTTAGCGGTCCTATTCCACTGCCGACACACAAACGCATCTATACTGTTAACCGCAGTACATTCGTTAATAAGAAAGCTCGTGAGCAGTTCCAGCTCAGCGATTACAAGCGTCTTATTGATATTTACAGCTCTACGGCAAAAACTGTTGACGCTCTCATGAAACTTGAGTTGCCGAGCGGTGTAGAAGTAGAAATAAAGGTATAGTATTATTTTATTTAATATTTAATTTTTAATTGAAATGCCAGGATTAATTGGAAGAAAAATCGGAATGACATCCGTTTTCAGTGCCGACGGTAAGAATGTACCGTGCACTGTTATCGAAGCTGGTCCTTGTGTTGTAACGCAGGTTAAAACCGTCGAGAAAGATGGTTACAAAGCTGTTCAGCTTGGCTTTGGTGAGGCAAAGGAAAAGAATACCACCAAGGCTATGATGGGTTGCTTCAAGAAAGCTGGTACAACACCTAAGAGACACTTGGCCGAGTTCAAGTTTGACGAGGAATACAACCTCGGTGATACGCTTACTGTTGAAATCTTCAACGACGCAAAGTACGTTGACGTTGTTGGTACCTCAAAGGGAAAAGGTTTCCAGGGTGTTATGAAGCGTCACGGATTCGGTGGTGTCGGACAGAGTACTCACGGACAGGACGACCGCGCACGTAAACCGGGATCTATCGGTGCCTGCTCTTACCCTGCAAAGGTGTTCAAGGGTATGCGAATGGGCGGCCAGATGGGTGGCGACAGAGTTACAACCCAGAATCTTAAAGTGTTAAAAGTTATCCCAGAGCACAACCTTATTCTTGTTAAAGGTTCTGTGGCAGGATGCAATGGTTCAACCGTATTAATTAATAAATAATGGAAGTTAGCGTATTAAATATCAATGGTCAGGAGACCGGAAGAAAGGTTACGTTGAACGAATCTATCTTCGGAATTGAGCCTAACGATCACGTTTTGTATCTTGACGTTAAGCAATACCTCGCTAACCAGCGTCAGGGTACGGCTAAAGCAAAGGAAAGAAGTGAAGTAAGCGGTTCTACCCGCAAGCTCGGTCGTCAGAAAGGCGGAGGCGGTGCACGTCGTGGTGACATCAACTCTCCGGTACTCGTAGGTGGTGGACGTGTTTTCGGTCCGAAACCACGTGACTACGGCTTCAAACTCAACAAGAAAGTTAAGGCTCTCGCTCGTAAGTCTGCACTCTCTTACAAGGCTCAGGAGAATGGCATCGTTGTAGTGGAAGATTTCACTATGGATGCTCCAAAGACTAAAGATTTCGTAAATATTACTAAAAATCTTAAAGTTGAAGGCCGCAAGACTCTTCTCCTTTTGCCGGGTGTAAATAAAAATGTATATTTGTCAGCTCGTAACTTGCAGGGCACTGAAGTTATGACCGCATCTGCACTCAATACATACAAAGTTTTGAACGCTGATGTACTGGTTGTGACAGAGGACGCTCTGAAGATGATTGACGGAATCTTAACAAAATAATAGGGAGACAATAGCAATATGGCAATTATCATAAAACCATTGGTCACTGAGAAGATGACCAAAATGACAGACAAGTCTTCTGTTGAGAAATCTTATAAGGTAAAGGGTGAGACCAGAACGAAAAAGGCTGAGACAAAATACGGCTTTATCGTTAGCCCGGACGCAAATAAGTATCAGATTAAGGATGAAGTCGAGAGTCTGTACAACGTTACAGTTATTGACGTGAACACAATGCGTTACTCTGGTAAGCGTCAGAGCCGTTATACACGCGCTGGTCTTATCAAAGGACAGAAGAACGCGTATAAAAAAGCTATCGTTACTCTTAAGGAGGGCGATTCAATTGATTTTTACAGCAATATTTAAATAAAAAATGGCAGTACGTAAATTAAAACCGGTTACTCCGGGACAAAGACACAAAGTTATTGGCACGTTCGAGGATATTACTGCATCCGTGCCAGAGAAGTCTCTCGTTTTCGGTAAACGCTCTACCGGTGGTCGAAACAACACCGGAAAAATGACTGTTCGCTACAAAGGCGGCGGTCATAAGAGAAAGTATCGTCTGATCGACTTTAAACGTGAGAAAGATGGTGTTCCAGCTGTAGTTAAAACAATAGAATACGATCCGAACCGTTCGGCTCGTATTGCTTTGTTGTTTTACGCTGATGGTGAAAAACGTTACATTATTGCTCCTAATGGACTGCAGGTAGGTGCAAAGCTGATGTCTGGTGCGGAAGCCGCTCCTGAAGTAGGTAATGCTCTTCCTCTGGCAAACATTCCTGTCGGTACTGTGATTCACAATATTGAATTGCGTCCGGGACAGGGTGCGTTGCTCGTTCGTTCGGCTGGTAATTTTGCTCAATTGACTTCTCGTGAAGGCAGTTATTGTGTAGTTAAGCTCCCTTCTGGTGAAACACGCCAGATTCTGAGTGCTTGTAAAGCAACTGTAGGTAGTGTAGGTAACTCAGACCACGCTCTGGAACAGTCTGGTAAGGCTGGACGTTCTCGCTGGCTCGGTCGTCGTCCTCACAACCGTGGTGTAGTTATGAACCCTGTTGATCACCCGATGGGTGGTGGTGAAGGACGTCAGTCTGGAGGACACCCACGTTCACGTAAGGGCTTGTATGCTAAGGGTCTCAAGACACGTGCACCGAAGAAACTTTCTAACAAGTATATCATCGAAAGAGCTAGTAAATAATTTTAGTTAACAAGAGTAAATTATGAGTCGTTCATTAAAAAAAGGTCCATACATCAACGTCTCTCTGGAGAAGAAAATCCTTGCCATGAATGAAAGTGGCAAAAAGACTGTTGTAAAGACATGGGCCAGAGCATCAATGATATCCCCAGATTTCGTGGGACACACTGTTGCAGTTCATAACGGAAATAAATTTATCCCTGTTTACATTACTGAGAATATGGTGGGTCATAAACTCGGAGAGTTCTCTCCCACACGTAGATTCGGTGGACACGCCGGAAACAGAAAGTAAGCGGGTTAAAACCATTTAAAACAAAAGATAATAATGGGAGCAAGAAAACATATAGCGGCTGAGAAAAGAAAAGAGGCCCTTAAGAATTTGTACTTCGCAAAGCTCAAAGGCGTTCCTTCTTCACCACGCAAAATGCGCTATGTCGTTGACATGGTTCGTGGCATGGAGGTTAATCGCGCACTGGGAGTACTGAGATTCTCCAAGAAGCAGGCTGCCGCCGACGTTGAGAAACTGTTACGCTCGGCCATCGCTAACTGGGAAGCAAAAAATGACCGCAAGGCAGAAGACGGCGAACTTTATATTTCTAAAGTCTTCGTTGATGAAGGTGTTACAATGAAACGTATGAGACCGGCTCCGCAAGGACGTGGATACCGCATCCGCAAGCGCAGCAATCACGTGACATTGTTTGTTGATTCCAAAACTAATGACGAAAAATAAATAAGCAGAATGGGACAGAAAGTTAATCCAATAAGCAATCGTTTAGGTATTATCCGTGGTTGGGATTCAAATTGGTTCGGAGGAAAGAACTTCGGAGACAACTTGGTTGAAGACCGGAAAATACGTAAATACCTTAATGAGCGTCTGGCTAAGGCCAGTGTTTCAAGGATTGTAATAGAGCGTACATTGAAGCTCATTACGATTACAATCTGCACAGCTCGTCCTGGTATCGTCATTGGTAAAGGTGGACAGGATGTTGACAAACTGAAAGAGGAGCTCAAGAAACTCTACAAGAAAGACATCCAGATCAATATCTTTGAGGTAAAGAAACCTGAACTCGACGCAACAATCGTTGCTAACAATATCGCACGTCAGGTTGAAGGAAAAATCGCTTATCGCCGTGCTATCAAGATGGCGATACAAAATACAATGCGTGCAGGTGCCGAGGGTGTGAAGATTCAGATCACCGGACGTCTTAACGGTGCAGAAATGGCACGTAAGGAAATGTACAAGGAAGGAAGAACTCCTTTACACACATTCCGTGCCGACATCGATTACTGCCAGGCAGAGGCTCTTACCAAAGTAGGACTCCTTGGTATCAAGGTTTGGATCTGCAGAGGTGAGGTTTATGGCGAGCGCGATTTGACTCCTAACTTTACACAGGAGAAGCAGAATGGTGGTTCTAATAGCGGTCGTGGTAACCGCGGTAATCGCAAGAGAAACAATAACCGTTAAAAGTAAGACACTATCATGTTACAGCCAAAAAGAGTAAAATATAGAAGACCTCAAGATGGACGTGGCAATAAAGGCAACGCTCACAGAGGCACACAATTGGCTTTCGGATCATTCGGCATCAAGACACTTGAGGCAAAATGGATCGACAGCCGTCAGATTGAAGCTGCTCGTGTGGCAGTAAACCGCTACATGCAGCGTGAAGGTCAGGTATGGATCAGAATATTCCCGGACAAACCAATCACCCGCAAGCCTGCCGATGTCCGAATGGGTAAAGGTAAAGGAGATCCTGCAGGATGGGTCGCACCTGTAACACCGGGTCGTATCCTCTTTGAAGTGGAAGGCGTAAGTTTCGATGTTGCAAAAGAGGCTCTCCGCCTCGCTGCTCAGAAGCTGCCGGTAAAGACAAAGTTTGTTGTTAGACGTGATTACGATAAAAACGCTTAAACTATGAAGAGTAAAGAATTAAAGGAGTTAGATAGCAAGTCTCTGAATGAGAAGTTGGAGGCAGAGGTTGCTCGTTTGAACCAGCTGAAGCTTAACCATACGATATCTCCTCTTGAGAATCCATCACAGATTAAGGCAGCACGTCGTGATATCGCACGTCTGAAAACCGAAATCCGCCAGAGAGAACTTAATAAATAACAATGGTCCAGATGGAAACAAGAAATTTAAGAAAAACAAGACAGGGTGTGGTTATAAGCAACAAGATGGATAAAACCATTGTTATTGCGGCTAAGTTCAAGGAGATGCACCCTATTTATGGTAAGTTTGTCCAGAAGACAAAGAAATACCATGTACATGACGAGAAAAATGAAGCCAATCTTGGTGATACAGTGCTCATCATGGAGACCCGTCCTTTGAGTAAGACAAAGAGATGGAGATTAGTTCAAATAATTGAAAAAGCTAAGTAATTATGATACAAGCAGAATCAAGACTTACAGTATGTGATAACAGCGGCGCACGTGAGGCTCTTTGCATTCGCGTTCTGGGCGGTACACGTCGCCGTTATGCAAGTGTTGGTGACGTTATTGTCGTTGCTGTCAAGAACGTTATCCCATCAAGTGATTTGAAAAAGGGTGCAGTATCTAAGGCTTTGATTGTTCGCACAAAGAAGGAAATCCGTCGTCCTGACGGTTCTTATATCCGCTTTGATGATAACGCGTGCGTGTTGCTTAACAATGCGGGTGAACTTCGTGGCAGCCGTATCTTCGGCCCTGTAGCACGCGAACTGCGCGCTGTTAATATGAAAGTCGTTTCTTTGGCACCTGAGGTTCTATAATTATTAAAAAAGTAAGAAATGAGTAAGTTACATATAAAGAAAAACGACACAGTCTATGTCCTTTCCGGTGAGGATAAGGGCAAGACTGGTAAAGTGCTCAAGGTCTTGGTTGACAAGAATCGCGCCATTGTAGAGGGCGTGAACATGGTCTCTAAGAGCACAAAGCCCTCTGCAAAGAACCCTCAGGGCGGTATCGTCAAGCAGGAGGCTTCGATACATATCTCTAATTTGAGTCTGATCGATCCGAAAAGTGGCAAACCTACACGTATCGCCATTAAGAAGAACGATGAAGGCAAGAAAGTTCGTATCGCTAAAAAGTCAGGGGAGGAAATCAAATAATGGATACAGCACGTTTAAAGAAAGTCTATGTTGAGAGCATTGCTCCGGCATTGAAGGAACAATTCAAATATTCTTCATCAATGCAGGTTCCTGTCCTGAAGAAGATTGTTATTAATCAAGGATTGGGTGATGCAACTCAGGATAAGAAAATTATCGATGTTGCCATCAATGAGATAACAGCCATTACCGGCCAGAAGGCAGTTGCTACATATTCTAAGAAGGATATCGCAAACTTCAAGCTTCGTAAGAAGATGCCTATCGGTGTTATGGTTACTCTCCGTCGTGAGCGCATGTATGAGTTCCTCGAGAAACTTGTTCGTATCGCACTGCCGCGTATCCGTGACTTCAAAGGTATCGAAAGCAAGTTCGATGGTCGTGGAAACTACACACTTGGTATACAGGAGCAGATCATCTTCCCTGAAATCAATATCGATGCAATCGATCGTATCCAGGGTATGAACATCACATTCGTGACAACAGCTCAGACAGACGAAGAAGGCTATGCTCTTCTCAAGGCATTTGGTCTTCCTTTCAAAAACGCTAAAAACGATTAAGCAATATGGCAAAAGAATCAATGAAAGCCCGCGAGGTAAAGCGTGCGAAAATGGTTGCCCGTTATGCTGCAAAGCGTGCGGCTCTTAAGAAAATCGTAGCTACAGCAGAGGATCCTGCTGAAGCATACGAAGCAGCCCGCAAACTGCAGTCCATACCGAAGAACGCTAATCCTATCCGTTTACACAACCGTTGCAAGATAACCGGTCGTCCGAAAGGATATATACGTCAATTCGGTTTGTCACGTATTCAGTTCCGTGAGATGGCTTCTGCAGGTCTTATCCCGGGTGTGAAAAAAGCAAGCTGGTAATTTATTTTTAATATTGTCGGGGTAGTCCCGATTAATTAAACATTTTATAATATGACAGATCCAATAGCAGATTATCTGACAAGACTCAGAAACGCAATTATGGCACATCACCGTGTCGTTGAAGTTCCTGCGTCAAACTTGAAGAAAGAGATTACTAAGATCCTCTTCGAGAAGGGATACATCTTGAATTACAAGTTCATTGAAGATGGTCCTCAGGGTACAATCAAGGTTGCATTGAAGTATGATCCTGCAACCAAAGTCAACGCAATCAAGTCGTTGAAACGTGTTTCTACACCAGGTCTTCGTAAGTACACTGGTTACAAGAACATGCCGAGAGTTATTAACGGATTAGGTATTGCAATTTTATCTACATCCAAGGGTGTAATGACAGACAAGGAAGCTGCTGCACTTAAGGTCGGTGGCGAAGTTCTTTGCTATGTTTATTAATTGGAGGATTTATTTATGTCAAGAATAGGAAAATTACCAATTAAAATCCCAGCAGGTGTAAATGTTACAATGACTGACGGGGTTGTTACTGTAAAGGGACCGAAAGGTGAACTTTCTCAGTATGTTGATCCTTCTATTATAGTAAAGATAGCAGACGGCGAGATTACGTTCGAAGTTGACGAAAACAGCCCTGTTAACTACAAGCAGAAGCAGGCTTTCCACGGCTTGTATCGTGCTTTGGTTCATAATATGGTAGTTGGAGTAAGTGAAGGATATAAGAAAACTCTTGAACTTGTAGGTGTCGGATATCGTGTTTCCAATCAAGGTAATGTGATCGAGTTCTCTTTGGGTTATACACACCCGATCTTCCTTGAGCTTCCTAAAGAAGTTAAGGTTGAGACAAAGAGTGAGAGAAACCAGAATCCGTTATTGATGTTAGAGTCATGCGACAAACAGTTGATTGGCCTTATCTGTGCTAAAATTCGTTCTTTCCGTAAGCCGGAGCCTTACAAAGGAAAAGGTATCCTCTTCAAAGGCGAAGTCATCCGCAGAAAATCTGGTAAGTCAGCTTCTGCTAAGTAATCTTTTAAAATTTACGATTATGACAACAAAGAAAGTAGAAAGACGAATAAAAATTAAATACAGAATTCGTAAGCGTGTTAATGGAACTGCAGAGCGTCCTCGTCTGAGCGTCTTCCGCAGCAACAAACAGATTTACGCTCAGGTTATAAACGATTTGACTGGAACGACTCTTGCATCTGCATCTTCTCTTGGACTCGAGAAAATGCCAAAAATCCAGCAGGCTGCTAAAGTCGGCGAGATGGTAGCAGCAAATGCACAGGCTGCAGGAATTACTGCGGTTGTTTTCGACCGTAACGGTTATCTCTATCACGGACGTGTTAAGGAACTGGCTGATGCAGCTCGTAAAGGTGGTCTTAAATTTTAAACGATTATTGCAATGAATAAAGTTAAAGTATATAGTGACGTTGAGTTGAAAGACCGTTTGGTTGCCATTAATAGAGTTACCAAGGTAACAAAAGGTGGACGTACTTTCACTTTTGCTGCTATTGTCGTTGTCGGTGACGGTAAAGGTGTCATCGGTTACGGACTCGGTAAGGCAGGCGAGGTTACGGCTGCAATCTCCAAAGGCGTTGAAGCTGCAAAGAAGAATCTTATAAAGGTTTCTCTTGTTAAAGGTACAATCCCACACGAGGTAGAGGCTCGCTATGGTGGCTCTAAGGTCTTCATGAGACCTGCAGCTCCTGGTACCGGACTCGTAGCCGGTGGTGCTATGCGTGCCGTTCTTGACAGCGTAGGTGTAAAGGATGTGCTCGCTAAGTCAAAGGGTTCTTCAAATCCTCATAACCTGGTTAAGGCAACAATAGAAGCTCTCACACAGGTACGCGACGCTTACACTATCGCAGGTGTTCGCGGTATCAGTATGGACAAAGTTTTTAACGGATAAGGAGAATTACAATGGCAACAATAAAAGTAAAACAGATAAAGAGCCGTATCGGCGCCAATAAAGAGCAGAAAAGTACTCTCTTGTCTCTAGGCCTGCATAAAATCTCCCAGGTAGTGGAGGTTGAGGACACTCCGAGCATACGTGGTATGATACGCAAAGTTCATCATCTGGTAACAGTAGTTGAATAATTAATCTTTAAGCAGAAAAAATTATGAAATTAAATACTTTAAAACCAGTCGAGGGTTCTACACATTCTCGCCGTCGTATAGGTCGTGGACCGGGCTCAGGATTAGGCGGAACTTCTACTCGCGGACACAAAGGAGCTAAGGCTCGCTCTGGTTACAAGAAGAAGATCGGTTTCGAAGGAGGTCAGATGCCTCTGCAGCGCCGTGTGCCTAAAGCAGGATTCAGAAATATCAATCACAAGGAGTATTTTGCAGTCAACCTTTCTACTCTGCAGAGCCTTGCAGAGGCAAAGGGACTTACAAAGATTGGTCTGAGTGAGCTCAGAGATGCAAATCTCGTTAAGAAGAACGTTCTTGTAAAGGTTCTTGGCAACGGCGAGCTCAAGGCTAAGCTTGATGTAGAGGCAAATGCTTTTTCTAAGACTGCTGAGGAAGCTATTAAGGCAGTTGGTGGTAACACAACTATAATTTAGGTAAATGAAAAAATTTATTGAGACACTGAAGAACTGTTGGAGAATTGAGGATTTGCGTCAGCGACTCCTCATTACTCTCCTGTTTACGGCTATATACCGTTTTGGCTCGTTCGTGGTACTTCCTGGTATCAATCCGAGCATGTTGGAGAAATTACAGTCGCAAACATCCGGCGGTTTAATGTCATTGCTGGACATGTTCTCCGGTGGTGCGTTTTCCAATGCATCCATATTTGCACTTGGAATTATGCCATACATCTCAGCTTCTATCGTAATGCAGCTTCTGGCCATAGCTGTACCATACTTCCAGAAAATGCAGAGAGAAGGAGAGAGCGGACGTAAAAAGATTAACTGGTACACGAGAGTCCTGACTGTAGCAATATTGTTCTTTCAGGCTCCGTCATACCTCCTTAATCTGAAAGCCCAGGCTTCTCAGGCTCTTGCTTCAGGACTTTCATGGTCAGTGTTCATTGCTTCTGCTTCAGTGATACTCGCTGGTGGAAGCATGTTCATATTATGGCTCGGTGAGCGTATTACAGATAAAGGTGTTGGAAATGGTATCTCAATGATCATTATGATCGGTATTATCGCCCGCTTCCCACAGGCATTCGTCCAGGAAGTGGCAACACGTCTTAACGCGATTGCAGGCGGTGGCCTTGTGATGTTTATTGTTGAGATACTTATTCTATATGCAGTTGTGTGTGCAGCCATTCTTTTGGTGCAGGGAACACGCAAGATACCGGTGCAATATGCCAAACGCCTTGTAGGAAATAAGCAGTATGGAGGAGCACGTCAATACATACCATTGAAGTTATTTGCTGCTAACGTAATGCCTATTATCTTTGCACAGGCTTTGATGTTTATTCCGCTTGCAATTGTACAGTATCAGAGTACCAGCTCATCTTGGGTGATTCGTTCGCTGATGGACAACCGCAGCCTATTGTATAACTGTGTATATGTGATATTGATCATCGCATTCACATATTTCTATACAGCTATCACATTGAATCCTACTCAGATGGCAGAGGATATGAAGCGTAACAATGGTTTCATTCCTGGTATTCGTCCGGGAAAGGACACCGCAGAATATATAGAGACAATAATGTCTCGAATCACATTCCCAGGTTCCTTGTTCATAGCATTCATTGCTATAATGCCGGCTCTTGCAGGTTTGCTCAATGTGCAGCAGCAATTCTCTCAATTCTTCGGAGGAACATCTCTTCTGATTCTTGTCGGAGTTGTTATAGATACTCTCCAGCAGATAGAGAGTCATCTGCTTATGCGTCATTACGACGGACTGTTGAACTCAGGACGTACACGTAATAGCAGTATTTCTGCATATTGATTTTCTTTTGGAAATGAAAATATTTCTGAAGACTGAAGATGAAATAAAGCTGATGCGCGAGGCCAACCAACTTGTTGGTAAGACCTTGGCAGAATTGGCCAAACACATAAAACCGGGTGTAACGACCCTTCAATTGGATAAGATAGCGGAGGAGTTCATAAGAGACCACGGAGCGATCCCGACTTTCAAGAATTTCCCCAATCCATTTGGAGGGCCATTCCCTGCAAGCATCTGCACTTCTGTCAATGATGTGGTTGTGCACGGCATTCCTGATGACAAGACCATACTCCGTGATGGTGACATCATCTCTATCGATTGCGGTACTTTGCTTAATGGCTATAACGGCGATAGTTGTTATACGTTCTATGTGGGCGAGGTCGCACCTGAGGTGAAACAATTGGTGGAGACGACAAAGGAGTCTCTGTATGAGGGAATCGCTCAGGCTGTTGCCGGGAAACATATCGGTGATATAGGCGATGCGGTTCAGACTTATTGCACGCGAAGAGGATACGGCGTCGTTCGTGAGCTTACAGGCCATGGTATAGGACGTGAGATGCACGAAGATCCGCAAGTTCCCAATTACGGTATGCGTGGACATGGGGTGTTGCTTAAGGCAGGCATGTGTATAGCGATAGAGCCGATGATCACAATGGGTGAGCGCAACATAATGTTAATGCCGGACAGGTGGGGAATCCGTACTCGTGACGGCAAGCCGGCGGCACATTTCGAACATACCATCGCGATTCAAAGAGGTAAGGCTGAGATTTTATCAACATTCGAAGGAATATAACATTTAATAAAGAAGGAATATAATAGATTATGGCAAAACAATCCGCTATTGAACAGGACGGAACAATTGTAGAGTCTTTATCGAACGCAATGTTCAGGGTAGAACTTGAGAACGGTGTCCAGATAATTGCTCATATTTCTGGAAAGATGAGAATGCACTACATAAAGATTCTGCCTGGTGATAAGGTTAAAGTGGAAATGAGCCCTTATGATCTGACAAAGGGCCGTATAGTTTTCAGATACAAATAAACTTACGAGATATGAAAACAAGAGCATCATTAAAGAAACGCACACCCGACTGTAAGATTGTACGTCGTAAAGGTCGCTTGTTCGTTATCAACAAGAAGAACCCTAAGTATAAAATGCGTCAGGGCTAATTAAAAGGAGATTGAAGGCAAAGATTGTGAAATTTTTTGCTTTAACTCAAAATAAACTAATTATCAATTTTTTATTAAATTATCAATTAACAAATGGCAATAAGAATTGTTGGAGTAGATTTGCCCCAGAATAAGCGTGGCGAAATCGCATTGACCTATATTTATGGTATAGGTCGAAGTAGTTCAGCAAAGATATTGGATAAAGCCGGTGTCAGCCGCGACCTGAAGGTAAGCGAGTGGACAGATGATCAGGCTTCCAAGATCCGTGAAATTATCGGCGCTGAATTTAAAGTTGAAGGTGATCTTCGTGCAGAGATCCAGATGAATATCAAGCGTCTCATGGATATTGGTTGCTATCGTGGAATCCGTCATCGTAATGGTCTTCCTGTTCGCGGTCAGAGCACAAAAAACAATGCCCGTACACGTAAAGGAAAGAAGAAGACTGTTGCTAACAAGAAGAAAGCTACTAAGTAAAATTTAGTTTGGAGTTGAGAGTTTGGAGACGCACGGTCTCAAATCTTTTAACTTTTGACTTTTAACTTTTAACTAAAAAATTATGGCAAAGAAAACAGCAACATCCAAAAAAAGAAATGTGAAGGTTGACGCAATGGGACAACTTCACATTCACAGTTCTTTCAATAACATTATTGTATCTTTAGCAAATAGCGAAGGACAGATTATCTCATGGTCTTCAGCAGGTAAGATGGGATTCCGTGGCTCAAAGAAGAACACTCCGTATGCAGCTCAGATGGCAGCAGAGGATTGTGCAAAGGTAGCTTACGATCTCGGTCTGCGCAAGGTGAAGGCTTATGTAAAGGGTCCAGGTAATGGTCGTGAGTCTGCCATCCGTGGCGTACACAGCAGTGGTATCGAGGTTACAGAAATCGTAGATGTTACTCCGCTGCCGCACAATGGCTGCCGTCCTCCGAAGAGACGTAAGGTATAATCTTCCTGCTATCAATAAAAGTTACATCAATAAAAAGCATTTTATAATATTATGGCTAAATATATAGGTCCGAAATCTAAGATTGCGCGTCGTTTCGGTGAGCCGATTTTCGGCGCAGACAAAGTTTTGTCCAAGAGAAACTTCCCTCCTGGACAGCATGGCAACAGTCGTCGTAGAAAACAGTCTGAGTACGCTGTCATGCTGGCAGAGAAGCAAAAGGCTAAATATACATATGGTGTATTGGAGCGTCAGTTCCGTAACATGTTTGAAAAAGCAGCTAAGGCAGACGGTATTACCGGTGAGGTTCTGCTCCAGAACCTTGAAAGTCGTCTCGACAACGTAGTGTTCCGTATGGGTATCGCTCCGACACGTGCAGCTGCACGTCAGTTGGTAGGTCACAAGCACATCGTTGTAGATGGTAAGGTAGTCAATATACCTTCATATTCAGTTAAGCCAGGCCAGATAGTAGGAGTGCGTGAAAAGTCAAAGTCTCTTGAGGTTATTGAGGCTGCTCTTGCTGGATTCAATCACAGCAAATATCCATGGATTGAGTGGAATGCAAACACCAAGAGCGGTAAGTTCCTGCATAAGCCGGAGCGTGCCGATATTCCTGAGAATATAAAGGAACAGTTAATCGTTGAGTTGTACTCTAAATAAATCATTAAATTAATGGCGATATTAGCATTTCAAAAACCTGACAAAGTTGTAATGTTGGAGGCCAACGACAAATTCGGCAAGTTCGAATTTCGTCCACTTGAGCCGGGCTTCGGCGTTACCATAGGTAATGCGTTGCGCCGCATACTTCTTTCGTCGCTTGAGGGATATGCCATCAACACAGTGCGTATCTCTGGTGTAGAGCATGAGTTCTCATCAGTTCCGGGCGTGAAGGAAGACGTGACCAACATTATCTTGAATTTGAAACAAGTAAGATTCAAGCAAGTAGTAGAAGAATTCGAGAACGAAAAAGTTAGTATCACCGTTGAGAATTCAACAGAATTCAAAGCTGGTGATATTGGTAAGTATCTGACTGGATTTGAAGTGTTAAACCCTGATTTGGTGATTTGTCATTTAGATGCCAAGGCTTCGATGCAGATAGACCTGACCATCAATCAGGGACGTGGATACGTTCCTGCTGATGAAAATCGTGAGTTCTGCACTGACGTCAATGTAATTCCAATCGATTCTATCTACACCCCTATCCGTAACGTGAAGTATTCTGTTGAGCCATATCGTGTTGAGCAAAAGACCGATTATGACAAACTGATTCTTGAAGTTAGTACGGATGGTTCCATTAGTCCAAAAGATGCGCTTAAGGAAGCTGCTAAAATCCTTATCTACCACTTCATGCTGTTCTCTGATGAGAAGATTACGCTTGAGAATCCTGATCATGAGACCAACCAGGAGTTTGACGAGGAAGTGCTTCACATGCGTCAGCTGCTTAAGACCAAGCTTGTTGACATGAACCTCTCTGTTCGTGCTCTCAACTGTCTTAAGGCTGCTGATGTCGAGACACTCGGCGATCTTGTTCAGTACAACAAGACCGATCTCCTTAAGTTCCGCAACTTCGGTAAGAAATCGCTTTCAGAGCTTGATGATTTGCTCGAGAGTCTGAATCTGTCTTTTGGAACCGATATTTCTCAATATAAATTAGATAAAGAATAATCCGGAATATAAGATTGTGGACACTCAGGTGTCCGCAATCGCACCGGTTTATCGTAAAAAGAAACAAACAAAATGAGACATAATAAAAAATTCAACCATCTGGGTCGTACTGCATCTCACCGCCAGGCCATGCTCGCTAACATGGCTATCTCGCTGATCATGCACAAAAGAATCACTACGACCCTCGCAAAGGCTAAGGCTTTGAAGAAATATGTTGAGCCTCTGCTTACACGCAGTAAGGACGACTCAACTAACTCTCGTCGTGTCGTATTCCGTTATCTCCAGAACAAAGAGGCTCTGAAAGAGCTCTTCGGTGAGGTTTCTGCAAAGATCGGCGATCGTCCCGGTGGATACACACGTGTTATCAAACTCGGTACACGTAAGGGCGATGCTGCTCAGATAGCATTCATCGAGCTGGTTGATTTCGATGAGAATATGGCTAAGGCACCTAAGGCTGCCAAGAAGACACGTCGTAGCCGCAAGTCTTCTGCTAAGGCTGAAACAGCTGCAGAGACAACAGCAACTGAGACACCTGCAACTGAAGCTCCTGCAGCAGAGGAAGCACCTAAGGCTGAATAAGGAAATCGACAGACTTCAAGTTTTGATATCTCAACCGGACTGCATATTATGCGGTCCGGTTTTTTTATTGTGTATATTTGTATGAGACACACATTTTGTTTCATCAGTGGCTGTTTTCGGCAAACACTTGTGTCAGCTTTTTATGTATTTAGTTCTGACTCTTTATGGATTACTGCTATTCGCTTTTATTAAGATATATTACTGTCTTTAAAAACAAAATGGAATAATGTTAAATCGGTAATTGAGGTGAGGTATAAGTTTTATTTTTAATTGTTTTTGAGTTTAAAATCTGTTTCTCGAAATTTTTAAGGTATATTTTATCCATATTATGCAAGAATTTTCTTTTTTTTTGTATCTTTATGTTCAAAATGTGTGATAAATATTTTAAAGAAATATCAGTTATAGTAAAATATTCAAGTATTAGTAATAATAGAAGTCATATATGATAAATATTGAGATAAAATTTTCAAACAAGTATAATGGTACACTTTTAATACAATTTTTGAATTGAAAGTATGAACGCAGACTATATTATTAATATTATAGTCTCAACTAAATTGAAGAAAATTTAAATATTATAATTAATGGCAACAAATTATATAATTACCAGCTAAAAATACATAAAATATGGGAATGTGTATTAATCTTCCAAAATGGCTTGACAAAATCATCTTTGACGATTTTGAGGCTGTCTATGAACCGCGTCCTATGGATGTTGTTTATAATCCAGATCAGCCATACGACTTTATAAAATTGTACTTGGGAACATATTTCCCTAGAAGTTTTGCTGAAGCTTATGGTATTATAGCCTCTCTAATGACAAATGACAAATATAAACAATCATTGTACAATGTACAAAAAATCAACATATTAGATTTTTGCTGCGGAACAGGCGGTGAAATTGTAGGCTTACTTGTTGCGTTAAGCGATCATCTGCCCAATCTAAAACAAGTATATATAGATGCGTACGATGCAAATCCGGATGCAATACGTTTTTTACATCATCTTATGGAATCGATAAAAAGTGTACCAGAATTAAAAATAGAAGTTAAAATCAATTTTCAATGTATCTATATTGAATCTGAACAAGAAATACAAGATGTTATAAAATGTTCAAATGTAGAGTATCATTTTATCATTTCGTTTAAGGCTATAAATGAGTTTGTGCAACACAGAACTTTCAATGAAAGAAATCCATATGAATTGATAGCTTCGACATTTTCTCCATTGCTTAATGCTAATGGATTATTTATTATTTCTGATGTAACAACAAAAGGAAATAATGAAACTCTATATTATCCGCAAATGATGAATAACGGACTTAATAAGTTTTTAAAGAATTCACTACGATATAAAAGCATTGTTCCAAATGCATGTTACCACCATGAGGATCGATGCACTGGTTGTTATATGCAAGATATTTTTTATGTATCACACAGAAAAAAAATTAATGATATAAGTAAAATTGCATATAGAATAATTTGTAATAAATCATTTGCTCAGGAGATAATGGCAGGATACACTTCAAAAATGTGTCGCGCAATAAATCCATCAGCAGATAAAAATATACCTTATGATTTATGGCATTAGATAATCTTACACCAGATAATTATCAGCAGATAATCATAAATATGTCTGCAGAACGAACCGCAATAGTTAAGGGTATTGCAGGTTCTGGAAAATCTTTGACACTTCTAAAGAAAGCCAAGCAGGTTTCAACACTCACTGATTCCTATGCTATTATTGTATATACAAAATCGCTAAAACAATTTTTTGTTGATGAATTGGCTGAAATTGGACAAAGTGAAGGCCATGTATATTATTTTGAAGAATGGAAACGTTCTCCAAAACCGCAATTCACATATATGTTTATAGATGAGTGTCAGGACTTTAATGCTGATGAAATTGCTGATTTTAAGGCTCACGGAAAATATTGCTGGTTTTTTGGAGATTCTAATCAATCAATAATGGAATTTCCTAACCATCCTGTCCAAAGTGTTGAGGAAACTGCTAAACAATTAGGAGTTCATCCACAAGATTTGTGTATTAATCATCGTCTCACAATCGAAAATGCTAAGATTGGTGAATATATACGTCCCGCATCTCGTTTGTCATTTGCATGTATCAAACATGGTCCAAAGCCACGTTTAATACGGACTATATCGCAACTTGATAAGATAATAGAATATATAAATAATGGTTTAACCGATGTGGGTATTCTTGTGTATTATAATCATCAAGTTACTATAATTCGAAATTATTTTGTGTCGAGAGGGATACCTGTTCAGTGGAAGACACGCGATAATATGGATATAGATTTCAAATCAACAAGTCCTAAAATAATTACTTGGCACTGTGCTAAAGGATTACAATTTAATGATGTATTTATTCCATGTTGTGGAATTAATGAATTCAGAAATTATGTCAACTGGAATATAGATCCAATGGTTGAAAACGAGTCTGCATTATATGTTGCGACAACACGTCCATTGGAAAATCTTTATCTTTTATATACTGATAATCTAGCGTCCAAATTACCAGCAGCAGGTTCCAATATCTATGCAGGGAATGAGACTGGTGCCAATGGACCATTTTAAATATATACTTTATGAAATTATATATACCGACATCAAGTTTAAATATGGACAATCTACTTCAGTCTGAATGTATTTTGCCTATATCTCATTATGCACAACGATTAACAGGATATAAATCGTATGAACAAATAGAGGAGCTTCGTCCTTTTAATGCTATCGTATTATTTAAATATCCAGTTCAATTTACTATTAACGACGTTGGACGCTATAATTATCCAGTGCTTATTGAGTTTGAAGATGATGTACAAACTCAAGATTTTTATGAAAACGAAATACAAGATGGTGTTTGTATTTGTTCTCATACTTTAAATCTGACTCCTACAAATTGCTGTTTCTATTTTTTCTCTGAACGAGCATATAAAATTACTTTAGTAAATACCAAAAGTAATAAATCCATCAAATACTACAAGAATTATTCTATAGTTCCAAATGCCAATAAGCTTGAAACAAGACCAATTCCAAAACTTACGCCTGTTCCACATTGTGAAGAAATAGGCGTATTTGAGGATGAACTTATAGATAAACAAAAGGGCGTATTATATGCATATCTGTTAGGAGAGTATAAATCAGTCAATCATGACTTGGCGTTACAATTAAGGCTTACTCAAGAGATATACAACATACTAACCAGTCTTATTTCTACTCCCTCATCAATAACTGTTTTTGGTGAGAAATTGTCTTTTTTGTTAGATGAATATAAGAAAATCGATTTAACAGAGAGAAATAGTACAGAAAAATTTGAAGTTAATTTGAAGAAAGAATTGGGAAACAAATTTTATTTCCTTAAAGGATGTTTAATAGAATTTCTCAAGAATATAAATTGTTGGGATTATATATTCACGTCTTTATGCAAACAATGGGGATGTTGTTTTCTCCCTAAAACTCTAGAGTTACATACTAAAGATGATTATTTGAGGCTTCGATCTGACATTGAAAAAAGAACGACATATGCAGTTGATGTCTTCCAAAAAAGTCTTCCTCCGTTTACTTTGAATGAAGTTTTAGTGAATGGAAATACGATTTCAATTTCTAATGCTCCATTAGTTAATGCTGTTATCGATTATATAATAAATAATAAACAAACAGCAGAAAAGTTATATGCTAATCGCCTTGACTTTTATATGGGAGCGATGAAGGCTATTGTACCTATATTAAAGGGACAAATTGGTGAAATTAATTGGGAGAAATCTAAAGAACGAGCATACATAAATAATTTACATGCATTTATTAACGATCCTGCCATCCATTTTAAAATAAACAGCATTGATAATATTGAACTCAAATCTATAGTGGCATTTATATTAAAAGGTCAGAGTTATAATGATTGTTTGGCTTTATGTAAATTAGCAGAATTTGAGGATTATCGTTATGTTCTTTCTTTATGGGGTAGTCTGTGTGGTTATATGGAGATGAATAGGGATAATTTATCAGGAATTCTCAATATGTCAACGTATTCACTCGTATATGAAAAATTATATGGTAAAAATATGGGAAGTATTGTCAATTCAGAATCTTTTAATATTTGTAACTCAGAAGAAATTGAAAGGCCATCTTGCATATTTTTAAAGGAAGAGTTATCTTTTATACTTAAAACCATAAACTTTAAGGATGTTAATCTATTTGTTGATAATTTGGATTCGATATTGTCCGGCTCATCAAAACGTATAAGTGAGTGTTTTGAAGAAGCTACTAATGCTACACTATCGAAAAGAGCTAAAAAACAAAAAGAATTGGTTGGCTTAGCTTTAAAAATTTATCAATCTGTAGAAAGTCATGACGATCTTTGCGCAATTTTGAAAATGACCAATTTGTCTAAAACCGTACAAAATAACATTTTGGAGCATTTTGGCTATATATCAAAAAAGAAAGATAAAAGAAAAGTGAAAAAACAAGATACTCCATTTTTATTCCCCGAAGAAAATAAATCTATTATGACAACTGATCAAAGTCAATTGCCTAGTATTCCTTCCTTCATGGGATTGGATAAGAATGTATTAAGACGCCTTGAACAAAATTGGTCATTTACAGGATCCAAATATTCTGATAAAAAAGAAGAACATATACGTTATTTTGTGAATCTTTGTAAAAAGGAGGGAATTTCAGGAAATATAAAAGGTCCAACTTCTTTAACATCTGTATTTACAAAAGAAATGGCAGAAAAGGTAGAGAAAGAATTGTTGAAGTATTATGGCATACGATAAGATTAAAATAAAAAATGACTCTGGAATAGTTGTTGATGCAATAGCTCCTGTAATAATTTCAGCAAGTCGTTCTACAGATATCCCTGCCTTTTATACCAAGTGGTTTTTTAACCGTTTGGCAAAAGGGTATTGTGCCTGGTATAATCCTTTTAATCAGCAGAAGATGTACATTTCATTTAAAAAATGCAAGGTAGTTGTATTTTGGACAAAGAATCCTCAACCAATTCTCCCTTATTTGCATAGTTTGGATGAAATGGGTATTCATTACTACTTTCAAGTTACACTTAATGATTATGTAAAAGAAGATTTTGAGCCAAATGTACCGCCTATTAATGAACGCGTTGACACATTTAGAAAACTTTCAAATATGATTGGAAAAGAAAGAGTTATTTGGAGATTTGATCCTCTAATCATAACACCAAACATAACGCCTCGTGATTTGTTAAAGCGTATTTGGAATATTGGTAATAAACTAAAAGGTTACACTAATAAACTTGTATTTAGTTTTGTTGATGTAAGCACCTATCGTAAAGTTCAAAATAATCTGATTAAGGAAACGGTGTTCTTTACAAAAGATAATATCGGGAGTGCAGAGGCTAATATCTCTCAAAGAATGGAGATAGTTGATGGTATTTGTAAAATCAGAGAGGCTTGGCATAAAGAGGGATGGAATATAGATATTGCGACTTGTGCTGAAAACATTGATCTCGAATCATATGGCATAGAACACAATCGCTGTATTGACGGTGAATTAATGAAACGAATCTTTTCTTATGATAAAGAACTTGTATATTATCTCCATACATTAAAATGGCCAGAAAGAGATATATTTGGAAATTTGCCTCTAATACCAGTGAAGCAGTGCAAGATTAAGGATACTGGACAACGTAAAATGTGCGGATGTATGGTTAGTAAAGATATTGGTATGTATAATACATGTCGCCATTTATGTGTCTATTGTTATGCAAACACGAGCAAAGAATGTGTTTTGAATAATAAGGAAAAGCATAATGATGAAAGTGAAAGTATTATTGGATAGTTTAGACAGATTTATAACATTATTACAGAGAAAGCATTACAAAATATTTTATATCATAAATGTAAAATTTTAAGAAATAGATATAGCTCATATTATGTTCTAAAATGTCTGTCTTGTGTCTTGATAAAAAGCGTATCACAGCTATGACCGCCCTGTTCTGTGGCCCGGAACTGGTATTATCACGACCGGCATAACTGTCTGTCAGAATCTGACTCGTGAATATCGTCGAGGCATAAGTCTTTTGTTACATATCGGGCTTACATTATTTTATATCTTCATCACGGTCAGATTAAGTAAAATTATGCAGAATTATTTCATTTCATAGACATATTATACTATCTTTGCCATGTGTGTTATATGATACACATGCGGTTATATTGCGCTCAGAATGTGCAGATATCCGTGTTTAATACATAATATTCAGACATATGAGAAAGGAATTGATTCTTGCGGCAGCATCGCTTTTCTTGTTATACGGCTGCATGTCGTCATCCGGTTATGGTGCTTATGCCGGTGCTGGTCTTGGTTCTATTCTCGGTTCAGCCATCGGCGGCATAGCCGGCGGACCGCGCGGCAGCGACATAGGCACGCTTATAGGTATGGCCGGCGGTGCAGCTCTTGGTGGCGCTGCCGGTGCTCAGGCAGACAGACAACGACAGTCCGCATACGATGATTATGACAGCGCCAGACGTCGTGCTACGGTGCGTCGGCAGAGTGAAAACAGACGCCAGGAGAACCGTTACGACGACGCTCAGAGCGGTTTCGATTCGTCTAACACGGGTGATGACAGGCTCTACGACTTCAATAGCAGCGATTACACGGGCGATTACAGTGCTGGTGAGCAATCTGTCAGTTTGCCCTCGTCCTCGAGCGTTGACGAGCTTGTTTCCGATTATTCATATTCGCCACACGTCGATATTGTCAACGCGCGTTTCGTTGACGAGAACCACGACAACAAGATCAGTCGTGGTGAGATATGCAAGGTGATATTCGAAATATACAACCGCGGCGACAAGCCTGTTTACAATGTTCGTCCTGTGGTGGTGGATGCCACGTCAAACAAGCACATATACATCTCGCCGAGTGTCCATGTGGAGCATATAGCCCCCGGCCGCGGTGTACGTTACACAGCGATGGTGAAGGCAGACAACCGTCTGAAAAACGGTTCTGTAAGAATATGTGTATCGGTGTTGCACGGCGACTCAACCATCTCAAAGGTCAATGAGTTCACCGTCGCTACGAGCAAATAATGTGTAAAGGGATATGCCGTGTCTTGTGCATATCCTTTTGTATTGTTGTTGATATGTCGGGACAGAAGTCATTCTCTGCCCGCATCGCTTTTTGTTGTCTGTGTATTACTCGCTTGTCCGTCTTTATGATGCGCGATACTCATTTGCGCCTGCTTCTGTTTGCGGACCTTTTGCGTGACGTAGACTGTTGTTTCTGGTTCTTCTTCCATTCATCTGGTATGGTGTAGCCTTGACCTATTTCTCCGAAGTCAATTTCCGGCAGCTTTATTTCTGATTCCGGTTTGAATGGTACAACGTAGTTGTCCACCGGTTCCACCACAACCATTGCCACGCCTTTCGACAGTATGCCGAGTGCTTTTGCCGCGCCCCATGACAGGTCTATTATCCGTCCCCTCACGTGAGGACCTCTGTCTGTCACTTTTACTATGACCTCCTTCCCGTTTTCCGGATTCGTCACTCTCAGCATGGTTCCGAAGTTATAGGTCTTATGCGCGCAGGTCAGACTGTCGTGATGTATACGCTCACCGCTGCTTGTGCGCGCTCCTGTCATCTTTTTCGAGTAATACGAAGCTTTACCCTTCTGTGCCTGAGGGTACAGAAGAGTAAAGCAAAATATTGATATTATTAATAATAGGCCTCTTCTATATTTCACAATATCTTTTTAAGTGATACATTTTTTTATACTATTCCCTGTGCCATCATGGCGTTTGCAACCTTCATGAATCCGGCAATGTTGGCGCCTTTCACGTAGTTCACGTATCCGTCGTCCGTCTTGCCGTATTTCACGCATTGCTCGTGAATGGAGTGCATTATGTAGTGCAGTTTCTCGTCCACCTCTTTTGCGCTCCAGCTCAGTCTGATGGCGTTCTGTGTCATCTCCAGTCCAGAAGTGGCAACACCACCTGCGTTCACAGCCTTTCCCGGTGCGAACAGTTGTCCGGCAGCTATGAATTTGTCAACAGCCTCTGCCGTACAGCCCATGTTCGATACCTCTGCCACGCACAGAGTCTTGTTTGCCATCAGCATGTCGGCGTCGTCTCCGTTCAGCTCGTTCTGCGTTGCGCAAGGCAGTGCTATGTCGCATTTCACCTCCCAAGGCTTCTTTCCAGCGTAGAATGTCGCCTCCGGGAACTCCTCTGCGTAAGGCTGGCAGACGTCGTTGCCGCTTGCTCTAAGCTCCAGCATGTAGTCAATCTTCTCGCCGCTTATTCCGGCCGGATCATATATGTAGCCGTCAGGTCCGCTTATTGTCACTACTTTCGCACCGAGCTCTGTAGCCTTTGTTGCTGCACCCCATGCCACGTTGCCGAATCCGCTTATGGCTACTGTCTTGCCTTTTATGTCTATTCCGTGAGTCTGCAACATCTGGTTTACGAAGTACAAAGCTCCGAATCCTGTTGCCTCAGGGCGTATGCGTGAGCCTCCCCATTCCAGGCCCTTGCCAGTGAGCATGCCGCTCCATGTGTGGGTCAGCTTCTTGTAAGCTCCGAACAGGTAGCCTATCTCTCTTGCGCCCACTCCGATGTCGCCTGCCGGGATATCCTCGTCTGGACCGATGTGCCTGTACAGCTCGCTCATGAAAGCCTGGCAGAATCTCATCACCTCAGCGTCCGAGCGTCCGCGTATGGAGAAGTCCGAGCCACCTTTGCCGCCGCCCATAGGCAGGGTGGTGAGCGCGTTCTTGAATGTCTGCTCAAATCCGAGGAACTTCAGTATTGAGAGGTTAACCGACGAGTGGAAACGCAGACCACCTTTATACGGACCTATCGCGCTGTTGAACTGTACGCGATAACCAGTGTTCACGTGCACTTCGCCCTTATCGTCAACCCATGGCACACGGAAAGTTATCACACGTTCCGGCTCCACCATACGTTCTATTAGCTTCACGCGTTCAAATTCCGGGTGCTTGTTATATTCCTCCTCGATCGAAAGCAATACTTCTTTTACTGCCTGCAGATATTCCGGCTCGCCGGGATGTCTGAACTCGAGATCGCTCAAAACTTTTTTGACATCCATAATATTATTCTTTTAGGTTGGTTTTCGATTTATGTCTTTGTGTCATTACACATCGCAAATATAGCTTTATTTTGCCTTGCTTCCAAATGAAAAACTCTATTTTTAGTGATAATGTGTTTACAAATGTAAATTCAACCACTTTTGCTTACAACCTGTAAGCGCTGCGCCCGAATGGCGTGACAGTCTTTCTCTGCCGGTGAGTCAATCTTGAGTTCTTAATCCTATATATATTATTTCGCTATTGTTGCGTTACTGATAAATCGTGCCGGTGTCTCCACCGCTTGTCCGTTGTATTGATATCGTCATTCGTTCTTCAGTCACTCATTCCCATGTATGCCTCTTAATCCATCTTCATTATGTAACGGTAAAGCCATAAATCTAAATATTACACATTATGCACATGTCCATTTCTTATCAAGTCTCAGTCCTTTTCCCTATATGTGCAATTGTGGCCTGTGTCTCGATATGAATGTTATGCACACCGTATATATATAAATAATAAGACTGCCACTGTGGATGTTTGTTTCAGTGGCAGTCTTTAAGCTTTATTGCAGTACGGCGCAGCGCGCCATATCTCGATGTCTGTTTTATCCTATCTTGTCCAATGCCTGACGGATGTCATCTATTATGTCGTCGGCGTCCTCAATGCCGACCGACAGTCTCATCAGGTCAGGAGCTATTCCCGCTTCTCTCAGTTGCTCTTCAGACAGCTGGCGGTGTGTGTGGCTTGCCGGGTGCAGGATGCAGGTGCGGGCGTCTGCCACATGTGTCACGATGCTTACCAGCTGCAGCGAGTCCATGAACTTCACGGCTGTCTTCTGGTCGCCTTTCAGTCCGAAGGCCAGCACTCCGCACGAACCGTTGGGCAGATACTTCTTTGCCAGTTCGTGGAATTCGTCGCCCTCCAGTCCGCTGTAGTGAACCCAAGCCACACGGCTGTCGTTCTTCAGGAACTCTGCCACGCGCTGAGCGTTGCGGCAGTGCTGCGGCATACGCAGGTGCAGGGTCTCCAGCCCGAGGTTCAGCAGGAACGAGTTCATCGGTGCCGGTGTCGAGCCGAGGTCGCGCATGAGCTGTGCCACGAGCTTCGTCATGTAAGCCATCTTTCCGAAAGCCTTGGTGTAGGTCAGTCCGTGATACGACTCGTCAGGAGTGCAGAGTCCGGGATACTTATCGGCATGTGCGTCCCAGTCGAAGTTGCCGCTGTCCACTACGCATCCGCCCACCTGTGTGGCGTGGCCGTCCATGTATTTTGTCGTAGAGTGTGTCACGATGTCACATCCCCATTCAAACGGGCGGCAGTTGATAGGTGTCGCGAATGTGTTGTCCACAATCAGCGGCACGCCGTTCTTGTGAGCTATGCGTGCGAACTTCTCAATGTCGAGCACCTTGCAGCCCGGGTTGGATATTGTTTCGCCGAAGAGCAGCTTGGTGTTCGGTCGGAACGCAGCCTGGATCTCCTCCTCGCTTGCCTCCGGATTTACGAATGTACATTCTATTCCGAGCTTCTTCATCGTCACGCCGAACAGGTTGTACGTGCCTCCGTATATCTCGTTTGAAGCCACGAGGTGGTCGCCTGCGCCGCAGATGTTGAACACGGCGTAGAAGTTAGCAGCTTGACCGCTCGATGTAAGCATTGCTCCCACGCCGCCCTCGAGTGCCGCAATCTTCTTTGCCACTGCGTCGTTGGTAGGGTTTTGGAGTCGGGTGTAGAAATAGCCTTCCTTCTTCAGGTCGAACAACATGGCCATCTCGTCACTGTCGTCATATTTGAAAGTAGTGCTCTGTACTATCGGCACCACGCGCGATTCTCCGTTCTTCGGTTGCCACCCTGCCTGTACGCAGAGAGTGGCAGGTTTCAGATTTTTCTTCATACTTCTGTCCTTTTTGTTATAAGTTTGTTATCACTGTATCCAAATACAGCGTGCAAATTTAATAAAAAACGCTGTAAAAATTACAGATTGTAGCCGTGCTTTAGGTTTTATTTCATGTTTGTTAATTATCCGGACGGCTTTTCTTCGTTTCCATATATGCTGTCATTATGACTTTATGCAGGTCGTGAAGCAAAATAAGCTGTCCGTGTTGTCTGCATTATGAACCGAAGAAAAGCACAACGCTCACGGTAAAATATGCAAAGCTTACAACTAATAAAACGTATGCAAATATTGACCATAGTGTCTTGCTGATGAACGATTCCTTTTTGAAAATAGGTTTATATTTCTCAAAAAGTTCGCCTGACAGATTGTTGTCATATATAATCCCATAAATATATAGATTAATCAATATAACTGTAGTCAAGATAGCAGCAGTCGGCACGGCTCCCAACGAAAGCATGTTTTTGAATCCGATGATGCTTAATAAATTGCTTTCTGTTCCTATTGAAATACCAATTTCTATATATGAAACCCTTCTTTCTGCTCTGGCTTCAAATCTTTCAACTGTGTAAAAAGCGTATTTTAGTCTGTTTATGAATCTCTCTATGTTCATTAAGATAATCTTTTATATATCGCATTTCGCCGGATATTGCTCTACGTGCATGCGCTTTTTGTCCTTTCTGATATGTCCGGCACGTGCCATGTCTTTTCTTCTTTTGTCCTTCTTCCGTGTTCCCCGCACAGCCGAACACTGTCCGGTCAGACAAAAGACATACAAAGGTACAAAAATAATATGTAAGTGTGATGCCGCGTGATGTCATGTTTCCTTATGCCGCATAGCTATTTGTAAGCCTTCCTGTCGAGCAGTACACCCCAGGCAAAGTCTTTCACCGCCTTCTCGTTCTCTGCGGTGAACTTTGTCACATGCATCACTTTGCCACCGCGCACCTCTCTTATCTCGGCGTCGGTGAATATGTCCGGCAGCCATGCGTGCATGAAAGTGCCGTCGCAGAATCCGTCGGCCTTCTTCTCCGCACCCGAATATTCGTTGCGGTTTCTGAACTGATGCACCATGTACGACAGCATCGGCACGTTCATGCCGGTCAGCAATCTCCACTCTCCGCTGTTCTCGCCGTTGTCCTTCGCATTGCAGTTGTCGGGCCGCGGCAGCACGTTCCACTCGTTCTGACAGGATTTACCTATCCACCAGTTGTCGTCGCCCCAGCTCACCACTCTGAAGTTGCCGCACACTAAGCGTGACGCCCATTCGTAATGACCGTTATATACGCGTGCGTCGGTATAATACACTATGCATTTCTCCGCTATAGAGGGATCCATGACGTATGCCGACGCCAGCGTGGCCGCCTGTCCGCCGATGTTTATTATCACGGGCCGTTCGGGGTCTTTCTCATACTGTTCGTTTATCAACTTCACATACAGCCGTGCCCCTTCCGATGGCTTGTTCTCTCCCGCCTTTTCGCTTTCCGCCTCGGTGCCTATGGTGATGCCGGGTATGCGGTCGGTGTTGCGGCAGCTTCTCATGGCGTAGTCGCGCGATTCCTCGGCCGTCTTTATCCAGTCTGGATGAGAGAACGTCCAGAAGTCAGTAAGTACGGGCGTCACTATCAGCGCCGCCAGATTCATCCTTTTCAGTGCAGTCATGGCATACATCCATTCGTCTTCGAACACATCGTCATACACATCGTTGTCGTATATCACCGGGTTTGTCACCTTCTTGCCTTTCTTCACCGTCACGCCGTGTATGTACAGTCCCTTAGGGTAGCCCGGCCTGTCAAATCCCCAGTCACCGATTTCCGGATTCGGATTTTTTGTCCAGTCGGTGGTCTTCGGGTTCCAGTGGGCCGCGTGCAGGCCAATGCATGCGCACAGCGCGACAATTATCAGTGTAAGTCGTTTCATAGTGGTTGTTTTCTGGTTATGCGGTTGTGTTTTTAGTCAGTGTCGAGTCTTATGTGTCCATGAGGCGTTTACGAGCCGTCATGCCATGTGGCGGTTGGTGTTATGATTGCTTGTCCGGGTATGTTTTATGGTTGTTATGGCAAATATAGTGTTTTAATTTTAAATCGCCGTTTTGTCGGTCGTGTTTTTTCTTTCGCGTCATACATAATTGTGTCGTGCACTCGACGCGCATCTTGCCGATGCAGTTGTGCATGGTTGTGTCCGTCCGTTCGCGCTGTGTTTTTACAACGGTCGGGAAATATTCGTGTTTAATTTTATTAACATTTTCCGCCCGAAACGGTGCTTTTTGAATGTTAAATACGGTGCGTATTTTTCTCCGTTCCGACTCACGTTTTAGAAGATTGCAGCGTCCGATTAAGGGCTTTTCGCAACCGTAAAAGCGGGGTGGGGATGGCGTTCGGTGCAATCTGTCTTGCGAAATGGGCGTTATTGCATGGCGAAATGGTGCATTTCATAGGGTGAAAAAGGCTTTATCGTGGTGCGAAAGAGCCTTTTTCGTAAGTCGAAATGGGCTCTTTCAGAATACAGTCATATCTTTTTTGTAAGAACATTTTGCGTAATGCGTTGATACACAACGGAATGGATGAAGTGCCTCAAAACTCGCGAATTTCGCCGCAAAGTTCTGTTTTGAGAAACAATCGCGTTAAATGGACGTTAGTAAATGTTATCGTGATCTGCGAAAAGCATGGAAAATGGCAGTTGGCTGATGATTGTATATGTTGCCTGTTTTGCGGCATGGAATGTTTATCATGTGATGATACGTGGTTGTGGGGCGTCTCGGTTCTTGAGTTATAAACAGGCGTATTAACGGCGGAATATATATTCATGGACAATGGTTTGTGTCGGGAAATTTTGTTTCCAATGATAAATTGCACACAAAGCAGTGTCAATGAGAACCCTCTTGAGGTTTGGATAAGAACAGTCCTACTCTCAAGAGGGATTCATGTTTTTATGTTCCGGATTGTAGACTAACGGTGTCAGCGTGAGCCATATACCTCCAGATCGCCGATGCGTGCCACACCGTCGGCTCCGGCATCGGTTATCGATACTCTCACATAGCGTGCCTCCACGGCATCGAATGAAGCGTCGGTCACGGCTTCGGTATTGTTTGTATATGTTCCGGCAAGAGCCCATGTCTTGCCGTCGAGACTAGTTTCAACAATAAAGTCGCGGGTGTTAAGTTCACAGCCGAGGCCTGCGGCTTGTGCATGTCGCACCACATAACGGCTGATAAGATAAGGCTCGCCAAAATCGCACTGCACCCATCCCTTGCCGTCGGTTGTGGACGAAACCCACATGTTCGGTTCTGATGGAGAGCCGTCGGCTGCCAATGCCGCTTCGGTTTCGGAAGGCGACGATGTGACCTGCATGCTTTCTGTCATGGTGAGATCGAAAGGCAGATGGTTGGCCTCGCAGAACATATTGAAGAAATGGTCGGCCCTGACTATCTCCACATTGCCAGGAGATAGCGCGTCGAGCTTGTCGGTCAGTCCTATAAGTTTGTCGGGGCCAACGTCCCACACTGTACACTGTCCGGAGACGAACATGGGTTTTGAGCCGTCGAAATTTTTTATGTCACGATTGAAGAAGTCGGAAATGACATCTATACCGTTGGCATAACACGGATAGTTGGGTATGAACGGCAGACGGCCGGCTTCAATATTGGTGCCGAGGCGACCAGTCTGGCGTTCCCAATCCTGGATGGTGAGTCCGTATAGATAGCTGCATTCTTCGGCATAGGCTTGTCGCTGGTAATTGTTCACCTCGTCCCATACGGTGACCACCCTTAGTCCTGATTTCTCAAGATAGCGCTGGCTGAGGCGTGCGTAAGGCACGAAATCACTTTTGGTGGAAGTGTTCCATCGTTTGTTGTGGGCGTCGTAAGGCATGGCATAGCCCAGTCCGGAAGGTCCGCATACGAAACAATCGTTTGCAGTAGCTTTCTTGTAATAGTAGTTGAGCATCTGCGGGGCAAAGTCAGCCAAAGCCGGGCTTATGGTCCAGTTCATTGGCATCTTGCCTCTGCCGCTCTGTTCAAAAATCTTAGCCATTGCGTGCTGGCAATACTGTATGTTGTCGCCGTCGCTGATATATACCGTGGCGTAGATCTTGTTTTCAAGTTTCGGTCTTTTCGGTACAGGCGGAATGCATACAGGATTATTGACGGCTGTGTAGACAGTGGTGTTTTCAAAGAAGTCGGCAGGCACCGTGGATAGTCCGTATTTTGTGGCTTCTCCCACTCCAGATCTTTCCTCGTGATACCATCCGAGCACGATGTCACGCCCTGGGGTCATGTCGTACAGCATTTTGTCAAGCACATATTTCTCTTTGTCGTTGCGTGCGTCGAGCCACACTACAGCCGAGCCTGCAGCTGCGGCAATGTCGTGAACATATGGAATGTTGGGGCTGAGACTCACCAACAGGCGATGGTTGCATCTGTCCCAATAGTTCTCGTAGAGGTAGTTGTATATTTCATGCGGAGCTGTCATTGTTAAAGACGTGAGGTCTTTCACTACAGGAAAGTCCATGCCGTTGTCGATAAGTTTCTGGCGTATTTCGGCAGTTACGGGGAGCAGTCTTTCGAGACCTGCCACTGTGGCAGCCACATTGGCATAATGCTCGCTTTTTTCAGTGCTATAGAGTACAAGTCCTTTTATTTCGTTTTCATAGCGTTTTACGAACTGGTAAGGTTTGTTTGCGTTGACAGTTGCAATGCGCAGATTGTGTGCACCGGGCCATGTGTCTTTAGGTTCCTCGTTGTGGTTGTATAGAAGAATGCGTGGACGTGTGCGGTTGACGATGCCTTGCATGACACAGAACATCACACGTTCCTGTTCGTTGAGTTTGGCTTCATTCATGTCAAATGCTCTGACGATGGAAGCGGGTGGAAGGAACAATGGCAGCAGACGGTCTTCCGGCCAGTTCAACTCATTATACTCAAGTATTCTGTCTTTGTCGGCATTGAGATCGTATTCCGCATCGGTAAAGGTTATCTTGTCAACCTTGGCTATATCGGTAGGAGTGACGTTGCCGTCGGTGGTGTGCACGAACATTGTTGTATTCTGAGCGTTGAGGCTTAATGTTCCCAATGTGACAGTAGCAAGCACTAATATATTTCTCATGTCTGATATGTTTTAGGAATTATTAAATAAAATAAAATGGTGTGAATTGTCTTACGGCACCAAGTGTCAGAGTGTAATTTTTGAAGTGAATGTGCCTATGCGTACTATGAATATGCCTGTGCCGAGATTAGAACGGCTGAGTCGCAGTTCGCCACCTGTGCAGTCTGGAACGGGCACGCTTCGGCCGTCAATGGTACATACGTTGACTTTCATGCCATCTGTTATGCCTTTGAAGATAGCTGAACCCTCTTGAAGCACACATACGATATCGGCGGTTGCTACAGGAACAGACATAGAAATGTCTTCTCCGAACCGGATTTCGGATATGTCATTGATTTCTATTCTTACCGGGGTGTCGGTGGATTTTGACGAAATAATAAGGCTGCCTTCCGATACGGTTACCTCTGGTTGTGCCTCGAAAAGCACTGTTACAGGGTCGGAATCAACGGTGCTCACAATCATGGCTTTGCCACGGTCTGCAACGCTGAGGAAGGATATCCTGCTTATTTCAGCAACCCTCGTAAGGGTGTACGTGCCGTCGGTATTCTGCACACGCATGGTTTTCTCTTGTGCATTAGCCGTCAATGCACATAGTGTAAAAACTGCCAAAGCGTAAAACTTTTTCATATATACTTGATTGGTGAAACATTTTTTATCGGAGGTAAAAATAATTAAATATTCTGACATTCCGGATGTTTTATTGCCAATATTTTGAGTTTTTGTCATGTTTTTTATAAAGGTGCCGAATAAATGCAGCATACGTGGAATCTGAAAAAACTTTATCTATCATTTGTCATTGAGATTATCTTTAGCTATCTTTGTAGAAAATAGGCTGCACTCGGGAAACTGAGAACAAGTTCTCTTTCCGCTCGTTGGCTCTATTTTTGTAGAAAATAGGCTGCGGCTCGGCAAAAGGTATATACCGCTCCACAGTCTTTTCTGCACATTTTCAGTGCAGTATATTCTGTCGCAGCCACGCGGCCATATGCCGTATTACAATGTCACAATTTATAACATAACAAATAACTGAAATCTATGAAATTGAAATTTATTATCCTGACGATTCTTGCTTCGCTCATAACCGTGTCGTGCTATAAGTTCACGCTTATAGAACAGCCGCATGAGGCTGTGACCAACAGCGTGTTCAAGGGCAAGGTAGTTGTGAAGCGCAGCGGTACGAGCGAAAACGAATCAGTGCTGCATGTTTACGGGCTGTTCGGCATATGTGTGCCCGAGGGGTGGCAGGCCGACGGTGATCTTGTGATGACACAGGTGCCCAAACCTACGACCGACGTAGGCGACGACGAATATAAAAACGTGATAACGCGCCGTCTTGTGCCCAACGACAAATACACGGTGTTGCTCAACGAGTGCTATCCTAAAGCCGGATACACTTGGCTCGGATTCATGACCGACCGCGACTTCAAAAGTCTTTTCAACACAACGACACCCGAAGTGGAGATTGACAGCATATACGCCGAGTTCTCCATACGCACCAACGACAAGACAGGTACATTCTATCTCGACTACGTGGCCGGGCACGCTTCTCAGGACAAGGCCGACGACATAGGCGGAGAGGAGCGCGGCAACCACACGCGCATAGCCACATTTGCGGGCGACAACATAAGCAACGTGACCTTCGCCGACACTCACATCACCGTGACGCGTCCCGACGGTTCGACAGACAATCCGACTGTAGGTCCCGACATAAAACCCGAATGGGATCTTGAGCTGATGCCCGACGCCACACGTTCGGGAGCTGCAGTGGCCTATAAGGACTGGAAATACAACAAGCTGTTCACCCGCACCCGTGGATGGAACGGCGGCGACGGTGTACTAACCGTGGGCCTGCCCGACGGCAGTGTGTTCTGGACTTTCAACGACAGTTTCTACGGAAGGGTGAATGCTGCCGACCGTTCACGCGGCGACTGCAACTTCCCACGCAACAGTGTGATGCTCCAGAAAGCCACCGACGGTGTGCTGGGCGAGACAGAGGATGACCTCATCTGGCTGGCCGACTATGTCAACTGGACCGACCCTTCGGCCGAACGCTACTTCCACAGCCGTACGCATCTGCGCCATCCGGACGGCGAGAAGACGGTTGACGAGATACTGGCGGGCGACATCGACCAGGACCGCGTTTACTGGTCGGGCGACGGAACCATCTATGACGGCAAACTGCAGATGATGTGGATGGGAACAGCGTCGAAGGAACTGCGCGCTCTTGGCACGAGTCTTGCTACATACAGACTTGACGGCACAATACCCGAAGGTTACTATCTGGACGACATCCCCGACTATCTGCCGAAGAAAGGCAACTATCTCTACCGCGAGAAAGTGACTCACCAGATAAACGACAATGCCGTTTCCTACGGCTCGACACTATGCGAGGCCGACGACGGTCACACCTATCTCTACGGCACCAACGGCTACGGAGTGCTCGTGGCACGCACTGCCACACACGACCTTTACAGCAAGTGGCAGTACTACGTGCGCCCGGAGGAAGGCTCCGACTTCGTATGGCAGGACGAATATCCCACAGCCGAGCAGATGGAACGCTCGCAGATAATGGAGAACAACTATGCTTGCAGCATGCCGTGGGTGTTCAAGGACGGCGACTATTACTATATGACGGCGCAGGGACCATACTTCGCCCGCGAGGTTTACATCTATCGCAGCAAGTCGCCTTACGGTCCGTTCGGCGAGAAACGTCTGCTCTTCGTGCTGCCCGGACAGCTCGACAAGCTGGGTCCTACGGCCTATCACTGGCTCTACATGGTGAACCTTCATCCGGCGCTTTCGCGTGCGGGCGAGCTCGTGTTCACCACCAACAGCGATCCGGACGACTTCTGGAAGAACTTCAACGACCCCGGCAGCGCCGACTATTACCGTCCGTTCTTCTACCGTGTGTTCGACTGGAAGAGTCTGTTCGGCGATGACACGACGAGCGGAATAGACGGACTGAGCGCGCCGCAGACAGTGGAGGACAACCACTACTACAATCTGCAGGGCATCAGGGTGGACCATCCCACACGCGGCATATACATACGCAACGGCCGCAAGGTGGTGATAAAATGACATCATAACGTTAAAATCAACATAAAAACAATCTTATAGTATGAAAGTAATATTGGTAAACGGCAGTCCGCATCATCACGGCTGCACATACACTGCGCTCGACGAAGTGGCACGTGAACTGGAAAAATGTGGCATTGAGACAGAACATTTCTGGATTGGAGCAAAGCCCGTGGCAAACTGCATTGCTTGTGGCAAGTGCATCGGTACGGGCAAGTGCTGGTATGACGACGACACACTCAACGCCTTCCTCGATAAGGCTGCCGAGGCCGACGCCTTCGTTTTCGGATCGCCTATTTATTATGCAGGCGTTAGCGGACAGCTCAAGTCGTTTCTCGACAGGGCCTTCTACGGCAAGTCATCGCTCTATGCCAACAAGCCGGCGGCATGTGTCGTGAGCTGTCGCAGGGGTGGCGCGTCAGCTGGATGGGACGACATAAACAAGTTCTTCGGCATCTGCAACATGCCCATCGTGACCAGTCAGTACTGGAATCAGGTGCACGGCAATACGCCTGAAGAGGTGCTCCAGGACGCAGAGGGTCTGCAGACCATGCGCCGTCTGGCACAGAACATGGCTTGGCTGTTGAAGAGCATCGAGGCAGGACGCGCCGCAGGTGTGCCTGAACCGGCCGTCGAACCGACTGTGAAAACAAACTTCATAAGATAACATCAAAATCTTTCTGATTATGGAAGAGAACACCATCCCGCAGGAGTTCAGCCGTTTCTATCTGAAGGACGTGACATTCATGAATCTCATGTTGCGCCGTATCTACAACGTGCTGATCGTGGCCAACCCCTACGACGCCTTCATGCTCGAGGACGACGGGCGCATAGAGGAGAAGATATACAATGAGTATATGGAACTGGGCCTGCGCTATCCGCCTACATTCACGCAGGTGAGTACTACCGAGGAGGCATATAAGGTGCTGAAGACGATGAACATCGACCTTGTCATCTGTATGCCTGGCAACGCCGACAACGACGCTTTCTCGGTGGCGCGCGACATAAAAGCCGTGTTCCCCGACATCCATTGCGTCGTGCTGACACCGTTCTCACACGGCATCACACGGCGCATGCAGGATGAGGATCTCTCCATTTTCGACTATGTGTTCTGCTGGCTCGGTAACACAAACCTCATTCTCTCGATAATAAAACTCATCGAGGACAAGATGAATCTCGACCACGACATACGTGAGGGTGGGGTGCAGATGATACTTCTTGTGGAGGATGGTATACGCTATTACAGTTCTATTCTGCCTTATCTCTACAGCTATGTGCTCATGCAGAGCAAGAGTTTCTCCACCGAGGCGCTCAACCGTCATGCCGCGACACTGCGCATGAGAGGGCGTCCAAAGGTGGTGCTCGCCCGCACATACGAGGAGGCAATGGAGATATACGACAAGTATTCGGCAAGCACACTCGGCGTGATAAGCGACGTGAGATTCCCTGTCGGGGGCGAGAAAGACCCTGATGCCGGACTGAAACTGCTGCGACACATTCGCTCGGTTGACGAGTATGTGCCGCTGATAATAGAGAGTTCGGAGAGCGAGAACCGCGAGAGGGCGCTGGCTGAGGGCTTTAAGTTTGTGGATAAGGATTCCAAGACGGCGAGCATCGACCTGCGTCACATACTCGAGGAACACATGGGTTTCGGCGACTTCATATTCCGCGACCCGAAGACTCACGCCGAGATAATGCGTGTGCGCAGTCTGAAGGAGTTGCAGGACAACATCTTCAAGATACCGAACGACTCGATGCTTTATCACATCTCGCGCAATCACATGAGCCGTTGGCTGTCGGCGCGCGCCATATTCCCCGTGTCGGCGTTTCTCAAGAAAGTGACGTGGCACAAGCTGAAGAACGTAGATGCCCACCGCAAGATTATCTTCGATGCCATCGTGCAATACCGTCATATGAAGAATATAGGTGTGGTTGCCGTGTTCGACCGTATGAAGTTCGACTCCTATTCACACTTCGCACGCATAGGTGAAGGCTCGCTCGGAGGCAAGGGACGTGGCCTGGCGTTCCTCGACAATATCGTGAAGACACATCCCGACTTCAACAAGTTTGCGGGTGCTAAGGTCAGTATTCCGAAGACAGTGGTGCTGTGTACCGACATCTTCGACCAGTTCATGGAGCAGAACAACCTCTATCAGATAGCCTTGAGCGATGCTTCCGACGAGGACATACTGCGTCATTTCCTGCGCGCGAAGTTGCCCGACTCGCTCATAGACGACTTCTTCATCTTCTTCGATGCGGTGAAATGTCCTATCGCCATTAGGTCGAGCTCGCTCCTTGAAGACGCTCACTATCAGCCGTTCGCCGGCATATATTCCACCTACATGATACCTTATGTGACGGACAAATATGCCATGCTCGAGATGTTGGCGTGCGCGATAAAGGGTGTTTATGCCTCGGTATATTATCGCGATTCAAAGGCTTACATGAAGGCGACGAGCAATGTGATAGACCAGGAGAAGATGGCGGTGATACTACAGGAGGTTGTCGGCAAACAGTATGACAACCGTTATTATCCCAACTTCAGCGGAGTGCTGCGCTCGCTCAACTATTATCCAATAGGCGATGAGAAGGCGGAGGACGGTATTGCTTCGCTTGCTTTGGGACTCGGAAAATATATTGTTGACGGCGGACAGACGCTACGTGTGTCGCCATATCATCCCAATCAGGTGTTGCAGACGAGTGAGATGGAGACGGCTTTGCGCGAGACGCAGACACAGTTTTACGCACTCGACACGGCACATGTGGGCAATGACTTCAAGGTGGACGACGGTTTCAATATCCTGAAACTGAAGGTTAAGGAGGCCGACAAGGACAAATCGCTCAACTTCATTGCTTCTACTTATGATCCTTACGACCAGGTGATACGCGACGGAATATACGAAGGCGGGCGCAAGATAATATCGTTCTGCGGAGTGTTGCAGCAGGGAGTGTTCCCTCTTCCGGAGCTTCTGCAGATGTCGATGAAGTATGGTGCGGAGAGCATGAAGCGTCCGGTGGAGATAGAGTTTGCCTGCAATCTTAACGAAGACCGCACGGGAGAATTCTATCTTCTGCAGATACGGCCGATTGTCGATGCCAAACAGATGCTCGATGAAGACTTGGCTGCCATACCGGACGACAAGTGTCTGCTGCGCTCATCGAACTCGCTTGGCCACGGAATCAGCGAGGACATCGTAGATGTGGTGTATGTCAAGACCGGCGACGACTTCAGTGCGATGAACAATCCTGCCATTGCTGACGACGTGGAACGCATCAACCGCAAGTTCCTTGCCGACGGACACAACTATATATTGGTTGGTCCCGGACGCTGGGGATCGAGTGATTCGTGGCTCGGCATACCGGTGAAGTGGCCGCACATCTGTGCTTCGCGTCTCATCGTTGAGGTGGCGTTGAAGAACTATCGGGTCGAACCGAGTCAGGGAACCCACTTCTTCCAGAATCTCACGAGCTTCGGTGTGGGTTATTTCACTATCGATGCAAACTCCGGAAACGGTCTTTTCCGCAAGGATATTCTCGATGCGATGCCTGCCGTTGAGGAGACTCGCTTCGTGCGTCATGTGAGATTTGACGCTCCATTGAAGATAATGATGGACGGAAAGAAGCAAAATGGTGTGGTTTTATTGTCTGATTCTGACATAATGGTTTAAATTGATGTTAATGGCTGACAATATGTTTGATATAAGTCAATAAAATGAATAATATGCAATAATTATCGCGTTACTGTTTGACGGTGACTGAACAGATGATTAAATTTGCAGCGTTTTTCATGGTATTAGATTTAAGTTTAACAAAGGCAGGGGCTCGGCGGAGTCCCTTTATTGTTTATGGACAAGATTTGCGGAAATAAACTTTCCGCAGATTTATGATGAAAATGTGCTTTATTTTTAATAATAAAAATGATGCGTCGTCTCAATTCTTTTATGTGTGAATTTGAGGCGGCGCATATCTTTTATTGTGTGTTTCGGCAGTGTGGCTGCCGGTGTTCGTATTGGCGCTTTCCGGTTTATTGGTGCCCGAACTTCTTTCCGGCGAGCAGTTCTTTTAGCAGGAACGTCGCGTTCTGATTGCGTGCCACGCCCGGAGTTATCTTGTAGCTGTAGGTCACGTCGGTGCCCAGCTCAATCTCGAAGCAATAGTTGTGGAAGCGTCCGGCGTGTTCGTCGGACATGCGTGAGAGCTCTAGGTCGTGCGTGGCGATGACTCCCGTGACGTTGCGGCCGGATATGTATTCGAGGAAAAGGCGCGAACCGTTGAGCTTGTCGGCCGAGTTCGTGCCTTTAAGTATCTCATCGAGTATTATCAATGTGTTCTTGTGTTTAGGGCAGAAGTCTATGAGCTGACGGAGACGGAGCAGTTCTGCGTTGAAGTAACTGATGCCTCGGGTGAGGTCGTCGGTGGTGCGCATACTGGTGAACAGTGCGAACACCGACACGCGCAGGCTGTCGGCAAACACAGGCATGCCGTTCATCGCGAGTATGTAGTTTATGCCGAGCGAACGCAGGAAAGTACTCTTGCCGGCCATGTTGGCGCCGGTAACGATATAGTAGTTTCCGTTCTCTATGTTGAAATCGTTCTTCACAGCCTTGCGTCCGAGGAAAGGATGATAGAGTCCGCGGGCTTCGTAAATCACTTCGTCGCCATCAGCAATGACTGCGCTTCCGGCTTCCGGTTCGTTATATCGGAATGTCGCCATCGACACAAGCGCGTCGATGCGGTTCATTGTGTCCACCCACGTACCGACGCTGTCGAGATATTTGCCCTGCCATTTGAGGAAACTGCGAAGGAGAAAATAGTCGTTGAGGAGGAACATGTCGAATATGATGAGGCCGAGAATGTTGCCACGACGATCCAAAGCTTTTAATATCTGCTCCGTTTCATGGAATGAATAGATTGCCCCGTCGAGTTGGCTGACAAGTCGTTGCAGTTCTGCCGATTGTAATAATGAACTTTTGCTTTCGTCCGAAGACTGTTCACTGTTGCGCAGGCTGTCGGCATGGCGTATTATATTTACGTAATGTTTCATACGGTTCTGCAGATTGTCCACTTCTTTACTTATCTTTCTTAGCGGACCGGAGCACAGCATCAGCACTGTGAAAAACTGCAATACGCCCCACAATGACGGCACACTGGAAGGCAACAAACCGAACACCGACAGCAGTATGCTGACGTAGAAGCCAATCAGGGAGACCATTGCCAGAGTGAAGACCGGCACTGACAGTGGAGCGCGCGATATGTTCATAGTGCGCACCGACTGCAATGATGCGACGATGGCATCGGTATCTATCGGTTCGGCTGCGCCCGAAGCGAGATATCGTATGCGCCATTCCGGCATTCCGGCCAGTTCGTCTATTGCCTCGCGTCGTTCGTCAATGAGTTGTCGGTTGATGGGTTTTCTGTCGAAAGAATCGCCCGACAGACTGCGTGCAAGGCAGTCGCTGCCGCCTGTGGTGAGTGTGCGGCACACGCGGTTATATAGCGATTCGCGTCCGAACACGTCCATGTCGAATGTGAACGGATGCGACGGGTTGACGTATCTTGCGCCGTCGTCGAAGCATTTGTAGTCGCCCGAAAGATAGCGTAACTCACGTACATGTACTCCGTGCAATGCCTCCAGCCATTCTATTCGACGCGAGTTTATCACGTCGAAACGCCTTATCACCACATACAACACCAGCATGACGGCCGCTACAAAGAGCGTCCACATGCCGCCATCGACGGCGGTATAGGCTGCCACGAAGGCTATGACGGCTATGAAAGTAATGATTTCACCTAATATAAAACCGCGGTTGCGGTGTTTCAACATGGCTATCTGCACCGCCAGATGGTCGCGGTGACGGGTGTAATAATCCTTACGGTTGTCCATCAGTAATCAGTAAACAGTGTGTGTCAATAATTATAATAAAAATAACTTTGCTTTGATGTATTGTCAGAGTATCTGAATATGGCTTTTTCAAAAAGCCTGCTCCGGCATACGATGACAAAGTTACAACTAAAAAGAAACATATCGGTCGCCTTTTCGTTTTAATAGTAATAAAAGCGATTTTTTAACAGAGCAGTGATTGAACGTGTATGTATGAGGCCGTGAAAACGCCATCGTGAGTGGATGATGCTGCGGAATAGCGATGCTTGTCGAGTGTCGTATATTGCGCTGTAAACTGTTGATTATCAGCCGGAAACGTGGCTTTTGATTTATGGTTCCAGACATACGGGCATAAAAAAGGACTCCGCTGAGTCCCAAAACCTTTGTTAACCTTAAATCTAATACCATGAAAAACGCTGCAAAGATATGTAACTCTTGTTACATTTGCAAGTTTTTTATGTGATTTTCTTGCATATTTTATGTTTTTTAACCCATTTGTCCGTAATTGTCAACATATCTTTTCATTACGACGTTTTTATCAGCTTGACTTATAGGACAAATGTCTTTCTCTGGTTGAGGCATAATAACACATAACTCATATATACAGAGTGAGTTGTATGTCTCATTTGTCCTGACTTCTCACCCACTGCATGACGTTTGCCGGCGGACGCCGGTTGAGCAGTTCGTTGCGCATGAAATCCATGTAGGGAGCCGTGTGTTCGAAGTAGCGGCGGTAGGCGGAGCACATGTAGTTGAGGCCCGGCTCGCCGTCGGCTGTGGTGAGAAAGCGGTCCTTGGGGCATCCGCCGTTGCACACTTTCAGCCATCCACACTCACGGCATTGGCGCGGCAGACTTGCTCTTTTGGCCTCGCCGAACTCCTGTTGACGGCGGCTGTACATCATGGATGTGAGTGTATCGGTGTGGATGTTGCCGAGTTTGTATTCCGGAAAAACGAAATGGTCGCACGAATACACGTCGCCGTTGAACTCCATTACGGCCGCATGGCCGCACGAGTCGGCCAGGGCGCACACGCCGGGTTGCTGACCTGTCCACAGCGCAAGGGTCGAGTCGAACAGCTGTATGAATGTCTGTCCCACGTCGTTGCGCACCCATTCGTCGAAAATGTCGCACACGAAGCGGCCGTACTGTTCTGGAGTGACGGAGAAAGACGCCAACTTTTCTTCAGCACTGTTGTCGGCCGGCGACGCCAGATGTCGACCGTCAGCGTGTGGGAGAATACGCTCTATTATCGGCGCGAACTGTATGTAGCGTGCGCCTATCGACTTGAAGAAGTTGTAGAACTCGAGCGGATAGTCGGCGTTGAAGTCGTTTACCACAGCCATAGCGTTCCATTCCACGCCGTGCTTGTTCAGTAGCCGTATGCCGCGCATCACCTTGTCGAACGACGGACCTCCGCCCCGCGTGCGGCGATATTCGTCGTGAAACTCCTTGGATCCGTCGATGGATATGCCTATCAGAAAGTTGTTGCGTCTGAAAAACTCGCACCATTCGTCTGTGAGCAGCGTGCCGTTGGTCTGCAGACAGTTGTCTATCATGTGTCCGCGGGCATATTGACGCTGCAGGCGCAGCGCCTTTTCGTAGAACGATATGGGCCGCATCAGCGGTTCGCCTCCGTGCCAGGAGAAGAGCACCTGCGGCTGAGTCTGTGCCTCGATGTACTGACGTGTGAACTTCTCGAGCAGCTCGTCGCTCAGCGTCATGCGGCTTCCTGCACCTTGGGCACGGTACATGTCGCTCTTCTCGGTATAATAACAATATTCGCAATTAAGGTTGCATAGTGAGCTCGCCGGTTTAAGCATGACATATAGCGGACGGGCGAATGGAGCGTATGCGGGCATTTTATTAATATTTAAGGTGATGTGTCGGTTAATAATGATACTTTCATTGCAAATTTAATCAAACTTTCCTTATCTTCCAACATTGTGTCAAATATATTACGTCAATATGGAATTAAATACATACCTTTGCACAAGAAACCATGCGGAAAGCCCATGAAGACTGACATACGTCCGCATTACTGTAACCGAAAACGTATATGATAAGATTCAGACAGATACTGGCCGTGGCGGTGATGTTGCTCCTGTCGCTGACGTCCGGCGCCGAAGAGACAGACTCTCTGCGCATGTTGTGGATAGGCAACAGCTACACGTTCTTCAACGATCTGCCGTCGATTGTCCGCGACATTGCGGCATCGCAGGGCATGAAACTGAGCATGACGACCGTGCTCAAAGGTGGAGAGCACCTGTCGGGACATCTCCGCAATCCGCGTCTGCACGAACTGTTGAAGCACGGAGGATGGGATTACGTGATAATACAGGAGTTCAGTGCCGGTCCGGCGGCCGACACACGCACCGTCGCACGCACGGTATATCCTTACGCACGGACGATAGACAGTCTGGCGGTGAAGTATTCGCCTGACGCCAAGGTGATGTTCTACATGACCTGGGGACACAAGTACGGCAATGTCTACAAGAACGACTACGCCCTTGACGACGACTATCAGACCATGCAGGAACGTCTCAAGACATCCTATCTCGAGATGGCCCACGACAACGACGCGTGGTGTGCGCCCGTCGGCATGGCGTGGCAGACTGTGAGACGTGAGCATCCCGAATACGTGCTTTATGCCCCTGACTGTTTCCATCCGTCGCCGGTGGGCAGCTATCTTGCCGCCAACGTGATATTCACCACAATATGGCAGCGTCCTTATCAGACCGACGTCACTCGCGGACTGCCCGTGTCTCAGGCCGAGACATTGCAGCAGACGGCGCAGCGGACGGTGTTGGATAACATGCGGTTGCTGAACATTAAAGACAACAAAGAAAAATAAACAGATAACGGCGGACTGAACGTCAGGACATTCTATGGAAGAGTGTGGCTCCGGACAAGATGCCAATAAAAAACAGAAATGAAAACAAAGAAAACATCATTAAGCAGCAGACGCTATCTTGTGCCGTTCGTGCTGATCACCTCATTGTTCTTCATGTGGGGTTTTGCGAGAGCCATCCTCGATGTGCTGAACAAACATTTTCAGAATGAGCTTGACATCAACATCGCCCAGTCGGCGCTCATTCAGGTTACGACCTATCTCGGATATTTCATCATGGCGATACCTGCCGGACTGTTCATCAACCGTTTCGGCTATCGCAGGGGAGTCATCACCGGTCTGATTATTTTCGGACTCGGCTCGCTGCTTTTCATTCCGTGTTCGTCGGCAGGCACGTTCCACGCCTTTCTCGCCGCGCTGTTCGTGATAGGTTGCGGACTCGTCTTCCTTGAGACGTCGGCCAATCCATACGTCACAGAGCTTGGTCCAAAGGAGACAGCCACGAGCCGACTGAACTTCTCGCAGTCGTTCAACGGCCTGGGATGCATGTCTGCCACGTTCGGCGTAGGTTCGTTCCTGTTCGGCAAGGGCGGCACAGAAGGCAACGTGGTTGTGCCATACACCATAATGGGAGTGGTGGTCCTGCTGATCGCGGCAGTCTTTTCGCGTGTGCAGCTGCCGGAGATTGCCCACGAGGACGACAGCACTTCTTCCGACGGAAAAGGCAACCTCGCCAAGCTGTGGCGCAACCATTGGTTCGTGTTCGGACTCGCCGCGCTGTTGGCCTACGAGGTGGCCGAGATATCGATAAACAGCTATTTCATCAACTTTGTAACCGGACAGGGATGGATGGGCGACCGTGAGGCGTCGATGGTCATCACCGGCGCGCTTGCCGTATTCATGCTCGGCCGCTTCATAGGCAGCTGGATCATGAGCAGGGTGGCGGCAGAGAAGATGCTGTTCTGGTGTGCCTTGGGAACTGTCGTGTGCATGATTGTCGTGCTTGCCGATTTCGGTCGCATATCGCTTGTGGCTCTGCTCTGCAACTATATGTTCGAGGCAATAATGTTCCCCACAATCTTCTCGCTTACGCTTCGCGGTCTCGGCGGACTGACAAAGAGTGCTTCGTCCATACTCATGATGACTCCGGTGGGCGGTTGCGCATTTCTTCTCATGGGTATAGTTGCCGACAACACCAACACCATCATTCCGTTCGTAATACCTCTGATAGGCTTTGCCGTCGTGCTGGCATACGCTTTCAGACTGACGGTTGGCGCGCGCAGCGGTAAATGACCGGTTATTAATTTGCATTATTGGTGGATAAGCCATGCCGCGGTTTGCGGCGTGTGCTCCGCAGAAAGATATTATACGGAGCGGAAGCGCGACATATATCGCGCCTCCGCTTTTGCTTTTTCATATCGACATGACGACGTGGTGGAATTTCGGCGCGTATAGTGTTTAATAAGGAGGTGCGGCATTACTCACGGATGATCATTGTTTTCGGCAGCCGGGAATAAACCAATATGGGCAGCTTTCAAATTGTAACCGTATTTTGATTTTTCGGGTTTGGTTTCCCACTATACCCCGAAAAATAAGCGCGTATTTGCGGACAGAATTTCCTTCGGGCGCAATTACGTGAAAAATAAGAGGATTTTATAAGATATTGAATATCAGTTATTTATGTTCAAGAGATATTTCTTCGCATTGCAATATGGCCCATTTCGGCTTGCGAAATGGGCCATATTGGGGGCTGAAAAGCACCATATCGCACTCCAATATAGGCTTAATCGCACTGCGAAATGGGCAATATTGGAAAGCGAAAAGAACTTTTTCGGACTATGGTATGGGGTATATCAAAAGCCGGTATGTCCCGAAATGGCCCCGGATATGCCCGATTTAACATTCATTTACACCTCTTTTACGAAAATATTTTGTCAAAATAAAATCAAGAAAAATTGTAAGCTCTTCCTTCGGATTGCCTTCAAAAACGGTGATATTAGATGATATGCAAGACAGGGTAAATTTATGGTATGTATTAAATGTTTACGGCTCCGGTCAGTGTTTCGTTTCACTGATTGGAGCCGTATGTGTGTTGCAGCTTTTCAGACTGTGGATTTTTCATCCTTGTCAGAGTGCATACCGGTCATCAGCTGCTTGCGGAGAGCGGTGTGCGTATGGTCTTTTCAGACAGTCTGAGTGCCTTTCTTTATTTCTTTCTCAATCTTCTGGTCACCCCACATCAGTGTCAGTTTGAACGGAGTGTTGGTGTTGATGGTTACCTTTGGTTTCTCGTCAGCAGAGCTGCGGCGTGCCACCTTGAACGAGATGAGGCCGTCGGCGCCGTAAGGATAGCGGTCGATGCCGTAGCCGTCGGTAAGACTCACGTCGAGCGTTATGTTGTTTTCCTGCACGTTGGCACGTATTCCGAAGATGTATTCTATGAGTTCGGCGATTGGCGGCAGACCCGTCCAGCCCACAAAGTCCTTGCGTGCCATGAATCCGGGTTCGGCTTTCTCCGGTGCGTAGTATTCCCAGAAGGTGCCTGTTTTCTCATATACCTTCAGCACGTTGTTGTAATGGTTCATGGTGATGTCGTGCGCCAGACGGCGGTAGCCTTTGTCTGTCAGACCGGAGATTACCATGTAGTTGGTGCCCGGCCACACTCCGCCGGTCCAGTAACGGCCGTTGGTCTTGTACTTGGGATTGTCGGCTGCGAGCGACGCCACGCGGTGAGGACGGTTGAACTTGGTGGTGTCCTCGAGATGGCTCACCAGTGCGTCGAGTCTTTCCTTTGGCAGAACGTCGGTGTGGAGTGCCCAGTAGGCATAGATGCCCTGCGTTGTGCTGAGGCTGTTGTCGGCATACTGGTCGTAGAGGAACTTGTCCTTCTCGCTCCACATATTGTTGTTTATATATTCCGACAGTTTCTTTATGTCGTCCTCAAACTCCTCTATCTCCTGCCAGCGTTCCAGATAGAAGCCCATTTTCAGCAGTATGTCGGCCACCATTATCTGCTGGAGGCAGGCGTCGAGCCATATCATGTGGCCGTTGCTGTATATGGTGTTGTAGCCTTCGGGCACGCGCGGCATGTTGTCCATGCCCGTTCCCCATCCGCTGCTCCAGTAGGTGCCGTTGCGCCATGTGCGGTTGAGCTTAAGCCATTTGTAGTAGGCAGCGAGCACGGGGAACACCTTGTTCAGACGGTTGTCGTCGCCGAACTGCGTGTAGTATTTCCATTCCGACCACGGCAGCAGGTTGGGTCCGGTGCTCGTAGGGTCGTAGCGACTGAAGCAGTCGGAGCCGTCGGCGCGTATCTCGCGGCAGATGAAGCCGTCGGGATGCTGCTTGGCGTAGAAGTTGTCGAGGGTTTTCTGGAACGGGAAGAAGTTGCGGCCATAGCGGCAGAACATTGTTATGAACGCGTCGTCCCACATGAATATGTTGCCGTTGTAGGCCGGGGCGATGTAGCTTGTGACGAATCCCGAGTCGTCGAGCGGCTGGCAGATGTTCTTTATTCCTATCTGCCATGCCTTCCAGTACATTTCAATCTCCTTGTCGTGACCGTCCCAATACGGCGCGGGCAGCACCTTCCTGGCCTGTTCGAACGTGCCCGGCTTGGTCTTCTCCATCTTTGCCGTGCGGAAAGTATTCTCTGCCACGAGCGTCTGCATGACGTATGTGTTCTTGTAGGGCAGCTTGTACAGCGGCGAGCCGGACGATATCAGGTTCTGTGCTGAGGCTGTTGTCGTGATTGCGGCGAGCGCAATCAGCATTATGCTTTTTCTTATCATGTTGTTTGTATGAGATGTTTTATTTGTCGGTTGTTTATGATGCATGACGCCGGATGAGGCTTATACGTCTGAGCGTGGGCGCGTAATCAGCGTTCCATCAGCGCCTTTATCTTCCAGAATATGTCGGTGTTCTCCATTATGCCGGTGAAGTTCTCTGCTCCCGGACCGAACGCATAGACGGGCACCATCACGCCGGAGTGGCTGCCGGTGGAGAAGCGGCAGGTTATCTTTCCCTTGTCCTTGTCGCCGTCGATGAGCGTCAGCCCGCCCGTTTCATGGTCGGCTGTCACCACGACAAGCGTCTCGCCGTCCTGCGCCGCCCACTTCATCACCCGGCCGACGGTGCGGTCGAAGTCGAGTGTTTCCTTCATCAGCATGTCCAGCTGGTTGAAGTGTCCGTAGTCGTCGAGCTGCGAGCCCTCAATCATCATGAAGAAACCCTTCTTGTTCTGGTTCATGAGCGATATGCCTTTGAGCGATGCGCGTGCCAGAAGGTCGCCGCGCTCGTCGGGCAGGGGAGTGTCCACGTCGTAGGGAACGGCGAACACCTTGCCTTTGTTCCATGCCGAAAGGTCGTCCCAAGAGCGCGATATGTGGTAGCCTTTCTGCTTCAGCTCGTCGAAGATGTTGCGGCCGTCCTTGCGGTCGGTGAAGTATTTTGCGCCGCCGCCGAACGCATAGTCGATGCCGCAGTCAACATAGTCGGCTATTATTTCCTGCTCGTTGTCGCGGTCGGAGTTGTGACAGCAGAAGTCGGCAGGCGTGGCATCCCATAGGCGGCACGTCACGGCTATGCCCGCATCCTTGCCGAGCGACTTTGCCACATCGCACAGGGTGGTGAGCGGTTTGCCGTCCGGATCTACTCCCACAGAGTGGTATTTGGTCTTATGTCCGGTGGCAAGCGCGGTGCCGCCGGCTCCTGAGTCGGTGATGAGCTTGTCCGTGCAGTAGGTCTTCGACAGTCCGGTGTATTGCGCGTTTTCCAGCCACAGCCGGCCGTGGTTGGCTGTCCATGCCGAATATACGTGCATAAGGCTCATGCCATCGCCTATCATCAGTATGACGTTTTTCACCTTCTTGCCTTTAGGCGGAGTGATTTTCTCCACGGTGTAAGGATTTTCGCAGATGTAAGTCTGCGGCTTGTCGTTTTGCGATTTTGCCGGTTGCATTGTCAGCACCAGTGCGCAGATTAGCAGAATACTTCTGATATTCATAATAGATAAGTTTTATTGTTGAGCGTATTGTGCGCCATGGCTTTTGTCGCATCAATTCATACGGCCGGCATACATACGCGTAATGACACAGACAAAGTTACAATTTTTTTGTTTATCATGGGCTTACGGCGGAAAATAAGTTGATGGGTTAGGGAAAGGAAAATAAAAAACGGGTGGAACGGACCGCCATATATCAATCCGTTCCATCCGTTTATGGTTATGCTCGTGGAGCACGTTTGTTTAGAGTTTCACCTCAATGCCGTCAGTCAGATTTCCGCTTGCCTGGCGCACACCATTGTCTGTTATTACCTTGACTATCGCCATGTTTCCTGATTTCAGGCTCATGAGCCCGTCCTGTCCGGTAATCTTCACGACAACACTGTTGCTTTGTTTCTCGGCCACATACTTCTGCATGCAGTACTGTTTCTTCTGGAAGTCCCATCCGTCGCCGGCGTCCCAGTAGAGCTCGCCCTGCGCCTTGCCGTTCTCGTCGAGACATACAATAAGTGTCAGAGGGTCGAGAGACTCTTCGGTGGTGTTCTGTATCACCTTTCCGGTCGGGATGATCGCGCCGCCGCGTATTTTCAAGTTGGCCTGATATTTGTCTGTCTTGTCGCCGTCAACCAGTGAGAGTTCGCGCCAGATGCCTTTAGGATAGTTGGCTTTCTCTACGAATGCCGGTACCACCATGAGGTTGTCGCCTACGAGGAAATATTGCTCCTCGGCACGCAGCGACAGGTCTTTCGGGTCGGCGAAGAATGCCGGGCGCATGATAGGCATGCCATCGGTGGCAGCCTCGTGCATCAGTGTGTAGAAGTAAGGCAGCAGGATGTAGCGGCGCTCTATGGCTATGCGCGATGCCTTTTCCACTTCCGGACCGAACGCCCATGGCTCCTTGTTGTTGGTGCCGGCGCAGGCATGACCGCGTGAGAAAGGATAGAACGCACCGAAACCAATCCAGTTTCCGAAGAGGTCGCCGTTGGCATTGAAGAGGAATCCGCCTATGTCGGCACCGCTTATCGGTTGTCCTGACAGGCCGAGTGTGAGCGACATCGGGATTGAAAGTTTCATGTGTTCCCATGTCGAACCGTTGTCGCCGGTCCATGTTGCGGCGTAGCGCTGACCTCCGAGAAAGTTGGAACGTGTGAGGATGAACGGACGTTTATCGGGGTGTGCGCTCAACATGCCTTCGCGTGACGACCTTACCATCAGCATGCCATACACGTTGTGATACTGCAGATGAGTGCCCTGTGGCAGGTCGCCGCCTCCGCGGTGTATGTTGTCCTCGGGCATTGTCTTGTTGGGTGTGTCGTTTATCTGCGGCTCGTTCACGTCGTTCCACACACCGTCAACGCCCTGAGCGAGGAAGTCTTTGTACAGTCCTGCCCACCATTTCTGTGCTTTCGGGTAGGTGAAGTCGGGGAATGCGGCTGCTCCCGGCCATGCGTCGCCGTGGAAATTCTCGCCTTTTGCGGTCTTCACCCAGATGTCGTTTTCGGTTCCCGATTTGTAAACGAAGTAGTTGGAATCTACTTTTGCGCCCGGATCAATCATCCATGTGGAGTGGAATCCACGCAGATGGAGGTCGCGGTTTACGGCTTTCGGGTTAGGGAACTTTTCGGGACTGAACGTGAAAATGCGGTAGCCGTCCATGTAGTCGATATCCATCCAGATGGCATCACACGGTATGCGCTTGTATCTGAATGTGTCGGCCACCTCGATGACACGGCTGTCCGGCTGATAGGAGAAGCGGCACTGATGATAGCCAAGGGCCCAACGCGGTATCATAGGCGTGGTGCCTGTGAGCTCAGCCAGTCCGCGAACGACAGCCTGCGGCGACTCTCTGTCGATGACAAACACTCTGAACGGTACGCCCTCGCTGCGCAGTTCAATCTTGTTGTCGGTGCAGCTGAGGACGGCTTTCCATGTCGTGTCGAACAGGATACCGAACGCCGTGCCGTCTTTTCTCACACCCATCATCCACGGATGCGACTGATACAGGCGTGTTCCGTTGTCCACACCGTAGGCTCCTGAGTCGGTGTTCCAAAGCTTGATTGTCTTTCCGTTTCTCAGCAATGGGCCAGTAACCTCACCTCCACCATACAGACTGGTGCCGTCGGGTACTCTTAGTACGGCATTTGCCTTGCCGTCCGTGGTGGAGAATTCCGGAATGAGTTTCCATCCGGAAGGCAGCTTGCCCTGCTCCTGTGGTTCTTTTACTATTGCCAGCGAAGGAATCTTGCTTGCGTCATAGCCTTTCGGTATGAACTTCGCAATGCCGTTTCCAACCATTACGCTGCGCTTGATTTTTACATTTTTTGTGGCTGCCGAGACTGTTGCCGGTATGGCAATGAGAGCCAGACACGCCACAAAGAGCTTAAATCTGAGATTGCTTTTCATACTATTATTTATTAATTGCATAATTGTCTCCTGTAATTTTTATGGTTGTTTCACGGCAAAAAAGGTTCTCGGTCGTAGGTAATTTTACGCAAAGATACAGAAAATATTGGTAAAAGAAGCAGGTTTTTCAATGCAAAGCATCATAAAATGTGATTTTATCTGTCATATTGTTTAAAATACATACTGCTAAGGTTGACATGTGTCAGAATGCAGTTTGACGCACATAATATAAAAACCGTGTCCGGACCCGGCATCATTCTGTAGCCTCGTTGAGGCTTTTATTGATGCTGTAGGTCCGGACACAGTCGTGCTTTATCCACCTGTTTGTGGTGGATTATGATTATTCTCTCAGGCTGGAAACGTTAGTCTATCTCCTCGTCTGCCTCATATCCGCCCATCTCGCGGATGGCATTCTTCAGCATGGTGTATTGCTGGTAGAGGTTGTTCACGGCTTCCTCGCCCTTGGTGAAGTCGTGCATCGGACTCTTGAGGAAGAAGCTCAGGAAGCGCTGTATGCCGTATCTGCCAGCGCGTGCAGCGAGGTCGCTGAGCAGACAAAGGTCGAGCAACAGCGGGGCTGCAAGGATTGAGTCGCGGCAAAGGAAGTTTATCTTTATCTGCATGGGGTAACCCATCCATCCGAAAATATCGATATTGTCCCATCCTTCCTTATTGTCGTTGCGTGGAGGATAGTAGTTTATGCGCACCTTGTGATAATAGTCGGTGTAGAGATCCGGCTGTTCCTCCGGTTTGAGGATTGTCTCGAGAGTTGACAGTTTGCTCACTTCCTTTGTGTGGAAGTTTGCCGGTTCATCAAGCACAAGGCCGTCGCGGTTGCCGAGAATGTTTGTTGAGAACCAGCCGCTAAGTCCGAGACAGCGTGTACCGATGATCGGTGCGAATCCGCTCTTCACGAGAGTCTGTCCGGTCTTGAAATCCTTTCCGGCGATAGGCATCTTGGTCTGTTCTGCCATTTCCCACATTGCCGGTATGTCAACTGTTGTGTTCGGCGCGCCCATTATGAACGGGGCACCCTCTGCCAGAGCCGCATATGCATAGCACATAGACGGAGCCACGTGCTCACGGTCGTCGTCTTTCATTGCCTTTTCGAGCGCAGCGAGAGTGCCGTGCACCTCTTCGCAGTAAGGCACATATATCTCAGTGGAAGCCGCCCAGATGACAACGATGCGCTCGCACGCGTTCTTCTCCTTGAACTCGCGTATGTCCTGACGCAGCGCCTCGGTCATCTCCCAGCGTGTCTTGCAGTCTTTCACGTTGTCGCCGTCGAGACGTTTGGCGTAGTTCTTGTCGAAAGCAGCCTTCATCGGGACGATTTTCTCCAGCTCGTCGCGCACGGGTTCGATGTCCTTTTCCTTCAGAACCTCGGCATACATGGCTGCCTGGTAGGCGTTCTGAGGATATACATCCCATGTTCCGAAGACTATATCGTCGAGCTTGGCCAGTGGCACGATGTCGGCGTAGTGCAGATATTGCTTCTCGCTTCCTTTGCCTACGCGAATCTTGTCGTATTGAGTCATAGACCCGATGGGCTTGGTCAGTCCTTTGCGTGTCATGAGTACACCGGTCATGAATGTCGTTGCCACGGCACCGCATCCTACGACCATGATTCCGAGTTTCCCGTTTGCGGGTCTAACGTTTGTCTGTTTCATTTTGTCGTGTTTTTAATTATTATGGGTTTATAATTTGTAATAATCAGGTATAACAGGCAGTCGCCGCTGCCATTGGAAAAACATTCCATAGCCCGCAAAGTTAATTATTAAAAACTTTACGGTGGTCCAAATATCTTGTTTTTTTATCATTAATTAGTAAAAATGAACTTCATTTTGTTTTTGCTACATATACAAAGGTAATGAAACATTAAAAAAATGTTGTATCACTTTGTGTTGCCAAATTAAAATACTAACTTTGCAATCAGTTAGATAGATAAAACGAAACGTTTTAAGTAAATTTTAATAATTATGGTAAACTACAAAGATTTAGGCTTGGTGAACACACGTGAGATGTTCAAGAGAGCCATTAATGGAGGTTATGCTATTCCTGCTTTCAACTTCAACAACATGGAGCAGCTGCAGGCAATCATCAAGGCGTCTTCTGAACTGAAGTCTCCGGTTATCCTTCAGGTTTCCAAAGGTGCGCGCAACTACGCAAACCAGACACTTCTGCGCTACATGGCTCAGGGTGCTGTTGAGTATGCAAAGGAACTCGGATGCAAGCATCCTGAGATCGTTCTGCACCTCGACCACGGTGACAGCTTCGAACTCTGCAAGAGCTGCGTGGACATGGGCTTCTCTTCAGTAATGATCGATGGTTCATCACTTCCATACGATGAGAACGTAGCACTGACAAAGAAGGTTGTTGACTATGCTCATCAGTTCGACGTAACAGTTGAAGGCGAGCTCGGCGTTCTGGCCGGTGTTGAGGATGAGGTTGCTTCTGAGGAATCTCACTATACAAAACCGGAAGAAGTTATCGACTTCGTAACAAAGACAGGTGTTGACTCACTTGCCATCTCAATAGGTACAAGCCACGGTGCTTATAAGTTCAAACCGGAGCAGTGCACACGCGACCCGAAGACCGGTCGTCTGGTTCCTCCTCCATTGGCATTCGATGTTCTTGACGCTATCATGGAGAAACTGCCGGGATTCCCAATCGTACTCCACGGATCTTCTTCAGTTCCACAGGAATATGTTGACATGATCAACCAGTATGGTGGCAAGCTGCCTGACGCAGTAGGTATTCCTGAGGAGCAGCTCCGCAAGGCAGCCAAGAGTGCTGTTTGCAAGATCAACATCGACTCTGACTCTCGTCTGGCCTTCACAGCAGCCGTACGTAAGGTATTCGCTGAGAAACCGGGTGAGTTCGACCCGCGTAAGTACTGCGGACCGGCTCGTGACCTCATGATCCAGCTCTACGAGCACAAGATCAAAGAGGTTCTCGGATCTGACGGTAAGCTGGCTCAGCTCGACTAATAACAACCGGGCATACCGGTAAAACAGATATAAGTCCTTTTGCGTAAGCCTTTCGGGGCAGAGCAAAAGGGCTTTTTTATGCTCATATAATAACAATCGGTGTAATTACTTTGTCTTTCATTCCCTTATATAAATTCTTGTGGAGAGGTTTGTCATGCGTGATAAATAATGTGTAGCAATGTCTTTGAAGCGTTGCGGGAATCAAGAGATGTTCCTTATCTGTTTTTATAGGAAAGATCTGTTTTTAAACCGTTGGTATGATGTGATATTATTAATAATGAACATATGGTGTAGGTTTTATTTCAGAAACTCTTTTTCTCATTATGAAGCCGGCGGATGTGCAAACATAAAAAAACGATGCACGCTGATAATGAGAGTGTGCATCGTTTGCGGGTTACCGACAGCTGGGATTTAGTATGTTGTTACCATTCCGTGGTCCACGACGAGTTGTTGTCTTTAGCTCCGATGTTGCCTTCGTCGAAGTCCGGGTCTGTATCCTCGCCCACACCTATTGGTGGCGTACCGTCTGGTGTCCATTGAAGTCCGTTGCTTCCGGCCAGTATCTCAGTGCCGATGATTCTTATGTCTTCTATTTTTGGTGCTGAATAAGTTTTCTTCATATCTATCATTATTTTATAATCAGTTTCTTTCCGTTGATGATATATATGCCTTCCGGCAGGTTGTCAGTATTCTCTATCTTTTGTCCGCTGATGTTGTATATGTGGCTGTCGGCATTTTCTATGTTGTCGGTGATGCAGTCAATGCCTGTCGCCGTGTTGTTTACGCTGAACTTTGCCAGTGGAGTGTCATCATCTGTCTGATAGTCTATCCAGCAGCGGTATGCCTTCATCGTGTATTCTTTTGATGTGTGGAACAGATTGCCGTTGCTGAAGATATAGCAGTTTTTAGGCAGAGGCTGGTTGCTGACGTAGCTTCCAAGATAGCTCAGCTCGGGAGTTATCTCCGACGTCACCTTTATTTCGGTGTCTTTGTTGTTCGTCATCTGATAGTCCACGCCGGAATTCACGATGTATATCGGGCCCTGTACCACGCCGTCTTCTATCGATTCGTACTGCTCGTCGGCAGGATGTTTCTCTGTTTCGGCTTCATCAATGTAGATGATGTAAGGAATATTTTCCTTGAGATATGTGCCGTCGGCTGATTCCTGTACGGTCTTGAAGTTTATGATTCTGTTGTTGCCTTCATTTGTCACACAGTCAATTTCGGAGAGTTGGGCGCGGCTGCCGAATGCTTCGTGGAACTGTTTTTTGGTGAGCGATACCGGCAGTACAAGCGAGTTCCACTTGCCGCCGTTGAATGTGCGGCGCAGTATCATGCGGCAGTTATTGTAGTCGTGGCTCTTCTCCAGGTCGATGTTCTCGTCAAGCACGAGTTCCTGAACGCATGGTTCCGGGTCGAGCTGGTCGGGCGTACCGTCACCGTTGTAGTCGTTGAGCAGCGCGAATCCATAGATGCTGAACTGGTTGAACACGTCCAGCCCCTCGCCTTTAGAGAACTTGATTTCGTCGAACTCAACCGGTGACGTTATTTTTATGTAGCCTTTTGTCCCTACATATCCCAGCACGTTTGCTCCGAGTACGCTGAAGCCGGAACTGTTGTTGCTTGCCACTTTCTTTCCGTTTCTGTACAGGTCAATGGTGAATGCTTTTGCCAGAGACAGTCCGAGGAGTGCGTTGCCGTTGTCTGTCACCATCACGACCTGTTGTTTCGGAGACACAGTACGGCCGATGTTAACGGCTATCATTGTTCCGTTTGCCACGCCTATGCCTATCGGGAAAGTGAAGGCCGTCTCCATATCGTTGTCTATAAGGTTGGTTATCTCAGACGGTGTGCTGCCTATGTTAACAACATTGAATGCGTCGGTGTTCTTCAGGTCTATGCTTGCTCCAGTGTTGTCAAACGATACTGTCTTTGCGCCATAGAGTGGGGCGGTCTCTCCGTCGGTCTCGTCTATGAATGCGTAGTAGATGTTCAGTTGCTTGATGTCAAGGTTGAGCACGCCTGAGGTATATAGCACCATAGAGTCGAATGCTTTGCCCTCGGGCACTTCCACCGAATATTTCACGCGCTGCGTGTCGTTCTCTCCTATTGCTCCTAACTGAAGCACTGCGTTGTCGTCCACAACAGCGCTGTACACTTCGCTTCCGTCTTTGTAGAAGCGTATGTTCATGTATTGTAGAAGACCGGCGTTGAGCGCGCTGCTGCCTCCTGAAACGGTGAATCCCGCCCTTATGGTTTTTGAGCCGTCGCTTATGTCTCCGTTCTTGGTTTTCACGCCTATGATGTTGGCGTCGCTCAGCAGTGACACGCCTCCGGTGTATGATGCGAAGTCGCGGGTTGTCGTAGTCACGAGTGCTCCGGCGTTGTTGATGTCTTCAAGCAGTTTTATGCCGAATCCTCCGCCGGTCATAACCTCATAGTTGTTCTCGTCTTTTGTGTTGATGAGTGGTGTCTCTTCGAGTTTGACGGTCGGTATGCCGTAGTTTATCACGACGTCTTCCGTGCAGCCGTCAGCGGCGGTGGCTGTGAACACGTAGCGGCCTGCCGTTGTCAGCCCTGCCACTTCTCCCGTCTTAGGGTCGAGGGTGAAGTCTCCTGCGTCTGCCGGGCTCTCTTTCACGCTCCATGTCACGTCTATTGCCGATGAGAGCTTATAATGGTTGTCGCAGTCGCATATGTCGAGGTCTGCCGACGGATTTATGCTGCAGTGGTGGTTACCCTTTTCCGGTTCGAGGTTTATGAAGGCATATTTTGCGGAAGCCTCTCCCACACCAATTCCTCCTAATCCTTCAAAATAGAATTTAGCCTCGGAGAAATCCATATCTGAACGTATGGAGAATGTTGCGTCGCCTGTATTAACGAGTGACAGTTCCAGCACGTCTGTCGATATGTTATAGGCTTTGTGGTTTTCGTTGACGTCTGTAAGCTCAATGACGGCTGTCGTGCCCACTCCCACGTTCAGAAGGCTCTTTTGGTTTATCACGAATCCTATCTGTGTGCCGGCCTTGAACGGGTTTACCGCTTTGCTTCCGTCGTATGCCTCGCCCTTTACTGATGCGTTGCCCATGAATGAGACAAGGGCAGAGACAACAATCGTCGCACCGTCGTCCAGATCGGTATTTATGAGTTTGTATCCTTGAAATTCAGGGTCGGTAGCGTCATAGTCTCCATGCTGTTTATCACTGTCTTTCCACTTACCTTTATTCCATTTTCCCCATGGCTTTACATCCGTTCCGAGATATTTGCTGTATGCCGGCATTCCGTTGTTCTCGTCCTGAGTCACGTTGAACTGTCTTGCCTTGCCTGCGAAAGCATATTTTACCTGCACCGCACTTGCCACGTCCAGCCCTATTCCGCCTACCTGCACCAGCTGTATCTCGTCGAAGTCGCCGGGGGCTGTGGCGTGAATCTCGCGGCTCATGTTGTCATCGCCAATGGTGATGAGCGACAGACTCACGCCGGTGCTCTTGTCGGTGCTCACCGTCTCGCCGGTATATTCAGGACCGGCATCCTCCGGTGCAACCAGTTCGCCGTCCTTGTAGAAGCGTATCTTATATATTTTCACCACATTGAGACCGAGCACCTTGGACGAGCCTCCGAGCACGAATCCTGCCTCTGTGCCTCTGGCATACACGTTGCCCATATCTTTCACGCTCACAAGCGGACTGTAGCCAACGCTCACGCTTGTCACGCACGGCACGGTGGCGTTGTTTGTCAGATCCTCGTCACACAGATTCTCAAGATTCGTCTGCACCTGTCCAACGGTGATGCCGTCACCGCCGAAACGGTTCACCGTGCATCCGTGGCCTACAAGCGCTCTGCGGTTTCTCAGATAGTTCTCACCGGAAGGGTTGTTGTCCTGCCACACTTTCCTATCGTCAGAAACGGAATTTTCGGCTCCTATGGCTCCAAGGGATATATATCCCAATAAAAATAGTGCCAGAAATCTTCTAAGCACATACGTACATTTTAAGTTCATAATTGTTTTTGTAAAATATATAATTGTATGTTCATATATGATACTAATATCATGTCATTTGTGACGTCCGTTATCTGAACGCGTTTTTAGAATACAGAAAGCAATTTTTTATTCATGTTTATTGCTATGATATAGCATGGAATTTTGAAGAGTATATATATCCTTGACGTATGTGTCAGGTGTCGGTGGATATGATATGCCTCCTTAATTAATTTTGGGTGCAAAATTAATAACGTGAGTCCTAAATTCGTCTTTTTTTTTTTTTTTTGATAAAAATTAAGATTTCGGAGCAAAAATGTATGATGTGTTCTTTTCTGTATGATATTTTTGGTTTTGTGTTTTCAGAACACAGACCGATGCCTGTCGTCCAAAAAATTCTGTATTATTGTCGGGAAGTCCGGCTGTTGGTTTGGTTGAGGTTGTGGTTGGTGGCGTATGTACAAAGTGTTGAGGAAATGTCGGGATGAGCGTGAATCAAGTCTGATAAACCGACAATGACATAACAATAAATCGATTATATAACAATAATAAATCGACTACGCCATAACAATAAAATATTTATTGTGCCCTTTTCATTACCTAATATCACCGTTTTTGAAGGCAAGCCGAAGAACGAGCTTACGATTTTTCTTGATTTTATTTTGACAAAATATTTTCGCAAAAGAGATGTG